>Ga0194060_10001428_pt1 | contig 17076 bp, 14 predicted proteins | sample SepL225m_MetaG_FD_163427 | JGI IMG/M metagenome (GOLD analysis project Ga0194060, IMG submission 163427) | Anoxic zone freshwater microbial communities from boreal shield lake in IISD Experimental Lakes Area, Ontario, Canada - Sep2016-L222-5m | ecosystem: Environmental > Aquatic > Freshwater >...
TCTTTGGAGCAGCTTTCTTAGCTGCTGCCTTCTTGCGCTTCTTTGGAGCAGCTTTCTTAGCTGCTGCCTTCTTGCGCTTCTTTGGAGCAGCTTTCTTAGCTGCTGCCTTCTTGCGCTTCTTTGGAGCAGCTTTCTTAGCTGCTGCCTTCTTGCGCTTCTTTGGAGCTGCTGCTTTTACAGCTGCCTTCTTGCGACGCTTTGGTGCTACTGCCTTAGCAGCTGCCTTCTTGCGCTTCTTTGGTGCTGCTTTCTTTGCTGCGGCCACGTACTTCTCCTATCGGAATGGTTCGGATCCGTCACCCAAACCTTTTCGTGGATAAGCGTGACATCATTTAAGGGAAAATGCCACATTGTGAGGCACATTATTTAGTGCGTGTCGCAAATTCTTTTTTAGATTTTTTTATGCATATTCGGGGAATTTCAAAGAATTTCAATTATCGCTTTTATGAATTTTCATTTTCGCGAAGTTTTGCAAGGGCAAATTCATTGGTTGTAACGTCAAAACCCCGTAATTTGGGCATAAAACTGGCCAGTAGGCCAACGACAATCACGCAGATAACTCCGCCAGAAGTTACTGAAAATGACAGGCTAGTCACTGCGGCCATAGACGCTGCACGCATCTGTCCGGCAAGCGGTCCGATCGAGTACGACAATAATTCGATTCCGGCCAATCGTCCGCGAAAATTATCGGGGATGGTCTGGTTCCAAATCGTTGATCTAAAGAGTGCACTCACCATGTCCGATGCCCCTGCAAGGGTCAAAAACACCAGAACCAGAATCAGAGAGTTCCATATACCGGCTAAAGCAATTGCCGTGCCCCACCCCATAGCTGCCCAAATAATGGCTCGGCCATGGAAGCGATAGTTCTTAGTCCATCCCGATGTCAAAGTGATCACTACCGAGCCAACTGTGCCCGCGGCATACATCAAACCGAGAGCCCAAGGGGTTCCTAATTGATCGGCCCAAAATGGAATCAGTGCAGTTGGCATTGCAAAAAACATTGCCGCCAAATCTATTAAGTAAGTACCCAATAAATCTTGACGACTAAATGCATATCTCACGCCTTCAATTAACCCTGCCAGAGATGGCTTTTCGGCCTCTTTAGATGCAGGTATAGATCTGACTCGGCTAAGAAAAATAAGAGAGATGACGAAAGTAAAAACATCTGCAGCATAACCAACTGGAATTGAAAAAGTTGAAATTATTATTCCGCCAATTGTGGGTCCAACGATTACACCTAACTGCCAACGCAAACTCATGAGTGCACTGGCGGCAAGCAGATCATCGTGGTCGACTAACCGTGGCAGCGCGGCATCGGCACTTGGTCGTTGCAGACCATTGACGGCGGCAAATAATCCAGAGACTACATAAATGAGAACCAAGTGAGGCTGGGGCAGTAGGGCATTAATTAAGAGAATCGAAGTAAGAATCAGCGATGCGGCCTCGGTAGCCCAGACCATCTTTTTTCGGTCAACGGCATCGGCCAAAACTCCGCCGTAGAGACCAAAAATAATCAGTGGCAGGATTTCTACCAGGCCGCTCAGACCCACCGCTACATAGGAGTGGGTTAACTCTTTAATCTGAAAGGGCACCGCAACGTAGGTGATCATGGAGCCGAAGTAAGTGACTAGCCCTGCGGCCCACAAATTGCGAAAATCCTTAGATTTCTTTAGCGGCGATATATCTATCGCATATCTGGACACTCGGTAAGGTTAGTTGAAACTGTGCTCTGGCCCTGGGAAATTGCCGCTTCGAACATCGGCGGCAAATTCGGTGGCGGCACCGGCCATTTCGGCGCGAAGATTGCGATAGGCCTTAGCTAACTTAGGTGGATTCTCGGTGATACCCATGAGATCTGTCCAGACCAAAACTTGAGCATCACAATCAATACCGGCACCGATACCAATAGTAGGAATCGTTAGAGCATCGGTAATTGCCTTCGCAAGTTCGGCCGGAACAAGCTCTAGAACGATGGCAAAAGCGCCGGCTTTTTCAATGGCTAACGCTGCTGTGAGAATCGCATCGCCATCTGTGCGACCTTGTACTCGGTAACCGCCTAGTTGATGTAGTGCTTGCGGAGTAAGGCCCACGTGGCCCATCACGGGAATTCCAGATGCAACTAATTTTTCGATTATTGAAATATGCGCGCCTTCGATTTTGACGCCCATAGCACCGGCCTCTTTAAAAAAACGCGTTGCTGTTGCAAGTGCTAATTCAGGGGAGCTTTCGTAGGAACCAAAGGGAAGGTCTGCAAGCACCAATGCTCGAGTTGAGGCTTTTACTACGGCACGGGTCATTGGGATTAACTCGTCGACGGTGACTGGAATCGTGTTTTCGTGGCCCAAGAAGTTATTACCAGCGCTATCGCCAACCAGAAGCACGGGGATACCGGCCTGATCAAATATCTTCGACGTCATCTGCTCGTATGAAGTGAGCATCGCCCATTTTTCACCGCGTTTTTTAGCCCCCGCTAAATCCAGAATCGTGACGCGTCGGTGCACTGCTCCGCCATATAAGGCTTCCATGTGGTGTCCTCTCCTCGACGCTCGCATACGTGCAAGTCCCCGGGTACGGGCATAAGGGTACCCCTGTTAGGCTTGAAAAATGAAGCTGCGGGTAGCGCTAGCCCAGATCAACCCCACTGTGGGAGATCTTGCGGGCAATGCAGCCTTGATAGCAGATTCGATCCACACAGCAGTAACAGCGGGCGCACATCTTGTTGTGTTCCCAGAGATGATCGTGACTGGTTATCCCGTTGAAGATTTAGCACTGCGGCCATCATTTCAAGCCGCCAGCAAAGCCTCACTTGCCACGATTGCAGTTAGCGTTTCTGGTGATCTGGTAGCTGTCATTGGTTATCTCGATACCTCTGCCGATGGTGGCCCGCAAAATGCTGTGGCGATTATTTCTGGTGGAAAAGTTGTAGCTACATATGTCAAGCGCCATCTGCCTAACTATGGTGTCTTTGATGAGTTTCGAAACTTTACTGCCGGCACTGAAAGCTTGGTAGTGCGAATTCATGGCGTTGATGTCGCTATCGCAATTTGTGAAGATATTTGGCACTCATTGAGCGAAATAGCAGAACGCACCCCTGGCTTAGTTGTAGTCCCCAATGGTTCGCCATATGAGCGAAATAAAGATGATGTGCGCTTAGCTCTTGTACAAAAGCGCGCTCGCGAAGTCAATGCGCCAATGGCATACGTCAATATGACGGGAGGCGCAGATGATTTGGTTTTTGATGGCGACACAATTGTTGTCGATGGGCATGGTGAATTATTAGCCAGAGCGCCACAATTTAGTGATGATGTAATAGTTGTAGATATTGAGTGTAAGCAGGCGAGTTCGAAACCCGACGTTGTGATTTCACAGGAAGCCGCAGTTTCATCCAAGGAGATCAGACCAACAATCGCGCAGCGGTTCAGTGATGAAGCTGAAATATGGGAAGCCCTTGTTGTAGGCCTTCGCGACTATATTCATAAAAATGGATTTACATCCGTCGTGCTTGGCTTATCGGGAGGGATCGATTCAGCACTTGTAGCCGCGATTGCTATCGATGCCCTAGGTGCAAAAAATGTTTATGGCATTGCAATGCCAAGTAAGTATTCATCCGATCACTCGTTAGCTGATGCAAAAGCTTTGGCCGATGCGACCGGTGTTGGTTTTCGCATCGTTCCCATAGCCCCCATGGTTAGCGCTTTCATGGAGAGTATTGGTTTAAAGGGAGTAGCCGAAGAAAATCTACAAGCCCGGGTGCGCGGCACTACGTTAATGGGGATATCAAATCAAGAGGGCCACATTGTTTTAGCGACAGGTAATAAGAGCGAACTAGCAGTTGGTTACTCAACCTTGTATGGCGATGCAGTTGGCGGCTTTGCCCCGATTAAAGATATTTATAAGACCGATGTTTGGGCGCTAGCCAAGTGGAGAAATGCTCAAGCCGCTTCGCGAGGAGCTATAGCACCGATTCCAGAGAATTCAATTAGCAAAGAGCCCAGCGCCGAACTGCGCCCTGATCAAAAGGACTCTGATTCTCTTCCTGATTACATTCTCTTAGATCAAATTCTGCGCCTTTATGTCGATCAAGACCACGGGTATGAACAGCTAATTTCCGATGGCTTTGAAGCAGCGTTGGTCAAACGTGTCATTTCTTTAGTAGATAAAGCCGAATACAAACGCCGCCAATATCCACCTGGAACCAAAGTCTCAGGGCGTGCCTTTGGAAAAGATCGTCGCCTGCCTATGACATCAGGCTGGTCACAGTCTTAATTCTGCAAATCATTCGCAACTCTCATTTTTGTAGCGAGTAAGCACACTTGTGCTTATGCAATCGATTATCAAGGGCCAATGTGGTTATTACTAAAGATATTCCGGCTCAAAGCACGCTTGAAAGCAGTGAATTCTTCGTGATTTAAGCGATGTAACACGGCCGTAACCTGCCTTTGTAAGAATGCCGCTCATGTCCCCAGAGATGAGTAAGCAGCAAGAGTTCGTTCTTCGCACCATTGAAGAGCGCAACCTCCGTTTCGTACGGTTGTGGTTTACCGATGTCTTGGGTTTTCTTAAATCTGTAGCAATTGCACCTGCTGAGTTAGAAAATGCTTTTGAAGAAGGCATAGGTTTCGATGGATCAGCAATTGAAGGCTTTGCGCGCGTCACAGAATCAGACATGTTAGCCAAGCCAGATCCAGCAACTTTCTCAATCCTGCCGTGGCGCACCGAGGCACCAGGGGCTGCGCGCATGTTTTGTGATATCACCATGCCCGATGGCAGTGCATCTCCTGCAGATCCCCGAAATGTTTTACGCCGTACATTAGATAAAGCGGCAAGTATGGGTTACACCTGTTACACGCATCCCGAGATTGAGTTTTTCTTATTTAAAGAAAAGCCTGAAGCTGGTGTTGCGCCAGTACCTGTAGATCAAGGTGGATATTTCGATCACACACCTGCAGTCGTTGGACATGACTTTCGCCGTCAAGCAATTACGTTATTAGAGGCGATGGGAATCTCGGTTGAGTTTTCACACCATGAAGGTGGTCCAGGTCAGCAAGAGATTGACTTACGTGATGCCGATGCGCTGACGACCGCCGATAACATTATGACCTTTCGCCATGTGATTAAAGAAGTAGCCATGGACCAAGGCTTCCATGCATCGTTTATGCCAAAGCCTTTTACTAATCATCCAGGTAGCGGAATGCATACGCATGTCTCACTTTTTAAGGGAGAAGAAAATGCTTTCTATGATGCCGGTGCCCAGTACAACTTATCTAATGTTGGTCGCTCATTTATTGCAGGGATTCTCAAGCACGCTCCTGAAATTACTGCAATCACTAATCAATGGGTGAACTCATATAAGCGCTTGCATGGCGGGGGAGAAGCACCGGCAGTTATTAACTGGGGACCTAGCAACCGCGGTGCACTTGTACGTTTGCCTATGTACAAGCCGGGCAAAGAAAACTCAACTCGCATTGAATTTAGATCTCCCGATACTGCATGCAATCCATATTTAGCCTATGCCGTTATGTTAGCAGCGGGCTTAAAGGGTGTTGAAGAGAGCTATCTATTAAGTGATTCCAGTGAGTTAATCTCACTTCCAACCGACCTCAATGAGGCAATTGTTGAGATGGAAAAGAGCGCACTTGTACGTGAAACTTTGGGGGCGCACGTCTTTGAATATGTTCTGCGAAATAAGCGCGCTGAATGGCTGGATTACAGCCGCCAAGTCAGCGCTTACGAACTCGACAGATATTTGCCAGTTCTTTAGCCTTCGCGTTACCGTTAGCACGTGAACTTCCCTAAGCAATCACCATCATCGATGCCAGTGCATCGTTATGAGCCATTTCACCCAATAGATCTTCCTGATCGCACCTGGCCCAATAAGAAGATGACCCATGCACCGAAGTGGTGTTCGGTAGATCTTCGCGATGGCAATCAAGCCCTTATCGATCCGATGGATACCCCGCGCAAATTAGCGATGTTCAAACTACTTGTTGCCATGGGGTACAAAGAGATTGAAGTGGGCTTTCCTAGCGCATCACAGACTGACTTTGATTTCGTCCGCAAAATTATTGAAGAAGAATTAATTCCTGACGATGTCATCATCCAAGTGTTGACGCAGGCGCGTGAGACATTAATTAAGCGTACTTTTGAATCAATCAAAGGTTCAAAGCAGGCGATAGTTCACCTCTACAACTCGACATCTACTTTGCAGCGCCGCGTTGTTTTTGGCTTAGATAAAAATGGCATCAAGAAGATTGCAACTGATGCTGCTCAGATCTGCCTTGATTTAGTTCAGACTGTTCCAGAGACAAAGGTCTCATTTGAATACTCACCAGAGTCTTATACGGGTACAGAGTTGGAATTTGCTGTAGAAGTCTGCAACGCAGTAAACGCAATTTGGAAGCCAACTCCGACCTGGAAAACAATTATGAACTTACCAGCCACTGTTGAAATGGCTACCCCCAATGTCTATGCCGATTCCATTGAGTGGATGTGCCGCAACTTAGACAATCGTGACAGTGTGATTGTCTCCCTGCATCCACACAATGACCGTGGTACCGGCGTTGCCGCCGCCGAACTGGGCTACCTAGCTGGTGCCGATCGGATTGAAGGAACTTTATTTGGAAACGGTGAACGCACTGGAAATGTCTGCTTAGTAACGCTTGGAATCAACTTAGTCACACATGGAATCGATCCGCATATTGATTTTTCTAATATCGATGATGTTCGTCGCACCGTCGAATATGCCAATCAACTTCGGGTTCCAGAGCGCCACCCATATGGCGGCGACCTAGTCTTCACTGCATTTTCTGGCTCACATCAAGATGCAATCAAAAAAGGCTTTGATTTAATGGCCACTGATGCAAAAACTGCCGGACGTGAAGTTCGCGATCACACATGGGCAGTTCCATATTTACCGATCGATCCATTAGATATTGGGCGCAGTTATGAAGCGGTAATTCGAGTTAATTCGCAGTCTGGTAAGGGTGGCGTTGCTTACTTAATGAAGAATGAGCATCACCTAGATCTTCCGCGACGCTTGCAGATTGAATTTTCAAAAGTTGTACAAACCAAGACGGATCAAGAGGGTGGAGAAATCAGCCCAGATGAATTGTGGTCGGTCTTTGAAGATGAGTACCTGCCCACTCACAGCGCACCGTGGGGACGTTTTCGTCTCAAAGGCTTGAGTCAGACGTCGGTTCTCGATGAAGATGTCCAATTAACTGTCACTATTTCCGATCGCGGTGAATTACACGAACTCAAAGGTCAAGGCAATGGTCCTATTGCTGCATTCTGTAATATTTTGCAGAGCTATGGCGTAGATGTCCGCGTCTTAGATTATTACGAGCATGCATTATCTGCCGGTGGCGATGCATCGGCGGCGGCATACCTAGAGTGTTCAATCAATGGTGAAGTCTTCTGGGGTGTTGGAATCGATCCAAACACCACCACGGCATCCCTTAAGGCAGTCGTGTCTGCCATCAATCGCGCAATTCGTTAACCCAACGCACTACCTTTACCCATATGAGTTTGTACCGGGACGAGGCTATTGTGCTTCGTACCCAAAAACTTGGCGAAGCCGATCGCATCATTACGATGTTAACGCGCGATCACGGAAGAATTCGTGGGGTTGCGAAGGGCGTACGACGCACTATGTCTAAGTTTGGTGCCCGCCTTGAACCCGGCAGTCACATTGATGTACAACTCTATGTTGGTAAAACCTTCGACACGATTACACAAGTGGAAGCGGTAATGAATTACGGTGAAGCCCTCACTGAGGATTATCAGCGCTGGACAGTTGCTTCAGCGATTTTGGAAGCGGCAGAACGCTTTAGCCCCAACGAACAAGAGCCTGCTTTCCAAGAGTTTCAATTAGTTGTGGGTGCGATGAAAGTCTTATCCGAGAATCGCTATGAACCACTACTTATTCTCGATGCATTTTTATTGCGCTCATTGGCCGTCGCTGGATATGCACCCTCGATGACGTTATGTTCACGCTGTGAAAAGCCCGGACCGCATCGATACTTTTCATTAGTCGGTGGTGGCTCTGTCTGTGCTGATTGTCGACCTTCGGCGTGTGCAACTCCGGCGCCTGAAACTTTAGGTTTAATGGGCGCACTTTTGAGCAGCAACTGGGATGTCGCATCGGCAAGTGAGGGAAAATACCGTCGCGAGGCTAGTGGTTTAATCGCGGCGTATTTACAATGGCATCTAGAACGCGGCCTGCGTTCATTGCCAATGGTGGAGCGCGTATGACAATTCATATTCCTAATCATGTTGCCATTGTTATGGACGGCAACGGGCGATGGGCAAAGCAACGAGGATTAGCGCGTACAGCAGGACATGAAGCAGGGGAGGCCGCACTCTTTGATGTTGTTGGTGGCGCTATTGAATACGGAGTTAAGGAGATTAGCGCATACGCTTTTTCAACCGAAAATTGGCGTAGATCCCCGGAGGAAGTTAAGTTTTTAATGGGCTTTAACCGCGATGTAATAAGACGCAGGCGTGATGAGATGAATCAGATGGGTGTGCGAGTGCGTTGGGTTGGCAGGCCAAAACGTTTATGGAGCAGCGTTATTAATGAACTAGAGGCTGCAGAAGAGTTAACGAAGAAGAATAAAGTTTTAACATTAAATATGTGCGTCAACTATGGCGGACGCTCTGAAATCGTTGATGCCGCCACAGAGCTCGCTCGTGATGTGAAGCGTGGAAAAATAAAGGCCGATGCAATCACAGAAAAGGTTTTTGCAAAGTACTTAGATGAGCCTAAGATGAGCGATGTTGACTTGTTCTTACGTTCATCGGGGGAGCAGCGCACTAGTAACTTTTTACCTTGGCAAAGTGTCTATGCAGAGCTTGTATTTATGGATGTGCTCTGGCCAGATGTCACGCGCAAAACATTGTGGAAAGCAATCGAAGAGTACTCATCGCGTGATAGACGTTTCGGAAAAGCTTAAGAAAAAGCTACTACCGCCCACATCGTAAGTACGCCGATTCCAGTCATTACTAGTGTCCAACGTGATTCATGACGTGAATGCGCTTCAGGAAGAATATGCGATGTAGCAATATAGATAACAAATCCAGAGAAGAGTGCTAAATAGAGTGCAAGGTACTTGTCATTGAGCGCTAAATAAGTTCCTAAAGTGGCGCCGCCAATTCGTGCAACTGCATCGACGGCCAGCAAATACTTACTGGATTTAGTCCAGTGTCCGCCTTTTACTAACATAGAAACGGTATTGAGGCCATCACTAAAAGCATGAACTACAACGGCTAAGAAAACAGCAATACCTAAAGATGTACTGACTCTGAAAGCCACACCCAGACCCACGCCATCCAGGAAAACATGTCCACCCATGGCAAGAGCCCCGAGCGTTCCAGAGATTGAATGGTGATCATGTTCGTGACCGTAATCTGAATCAACAGGTTCGTGTGAACCGAAACTTCTTTCAAGAATATGCAAAAGTAGAAATCCACCAAGTATCGCGAGTGAAACTACTGGGACGCCGCTAACGATGTCCTTATTCATATCAAAGACTTCAGGCAGTAAGTCAAAACCAACAAGGCCTAAAAGCAGACCCGCAGAGAGTCCAAGAACTAAATGGAAACGATCGCGTGATCGAAACGCCAAGACGCCGCCCGCGGTAGTGGCCACCACTGTAAAGAATGCAAAAATGATGGCCAGATTCATAGTTTTAGAGTATCGCGATTAGGCTATGGCCCATGATCGCAATCGCTCGCTTCAACGTCCGCTTAGCCGATGCCGGCCAATTTCAGCGAGATCTTGTCGGCGCACAGGACGCATTCTCGGCCTGTCCTGGCTATCTCAGTGGTTATATCGGTCAGAATCTCGATGACTCTTCGCTGTGGTCGCTGACAACCGTGTGGCAAAACGTTGGTTCATATCGACGAGCTTTGAGCAATAACCAGGTCAAAATGGTGGCAATTCCACTCTTAGCCACGGCAATTGATGAGCCTGGTGCATATGAACTCCCTGATAACTAGTAAAATCAGCATCACGAAAGTAACACCAGTTGCTTTTCGCCGACAGCCAGCCGGACGGAGCATAAAAAATGGCAACAGATCGATTAGAAAATATCGTAGGCCTTGCAAAGCGTCGAGGATTTGTTTTCCAATCCTCTGAAATTTATGGGGGACTTCGGGCATCATGGGATTACGGCCCACTAGGCGTTGAGTTAAAAAACAATGTCAAGCGTCAGTGGTGGAAGTCGATGGTCATGGGCCGCGAAGATGTAGTCGGCCTTGATTCATGTGTGATTTTAGCTAAAGAGGTCTGGGAAGCATCGGGCCACATTGCAACTTTTAGTGATCCACTCACTGAGTGCACCGCATGTCACAAACGTTATCGCGCCGATCATCTGATGGAGGCCTATGAGGCCAAGCATAAAAAAGAGGCGACATCGCTGACTGAAATTAACTGCCCTGCATGTGGCAATAAAGGCCAGTTCACTGAGCCAAAACAATTTAGCGGAATGTTAAAGACCTACCTCGGACCCGTCGAGGATGAATCTGGCCTTGCATACCTACGTCCAGAGACCGCACAGGGAATCTTTATCAACTTTGATCAAGTAATGACAACCTCACGTAAGAAACCTCCATTTGGCATTGGTCAGATTGGAAAATCTTTCCGTAATGAAATTACTCCTGGAAACTTTATTTTTCGTACTCGTGAGTTTGAACAGATGGAGATGGAGTTCTTCGTAGTCCCTGGTACCGATGAAGAGTGGCATCAATATTGGATTGATACACGCATGGCTTGGTATATCGATCTTGGGATTAATCCAGAGCGTCTGCGACTTTTTGACCATCCAAAAGAGAAGTTGTCGCATTATTCAAAGCGCACCGCAGATATTGAATACAAGTTTGAGTTTGCGGGCACTGAATGGGGCGAGCTCGAAGGTATTGCTAACCGCACGGATTTCGACTTAAAAGCCCACTCGGCCGCCTCCGGCAAGGACTTGTCCTACTTTGATCAAGAAAAAGGCGAGCGTTGGACGCCATATGTCATCGAGCCAGCAGCAGGTGTAGATCGATGCACACTTACTTTCTTAATGGATGCATTTACTGAAGATGAGGCTCCGAATAGCAAGGGAGAAATGGAAAAGCGCGCAGTGCTAAAGCTTGATCATCGCTTAGCTCCAATAAAAGCTGCAGTTCTTCCACTGTCTAGAAATGCTGATCTTTCACCCAAGGCTCGCGATCTTGCCGCACAACTGCGCAAGAACTGGAGTATTGATTTTGATGATGCCGGTGCAATCGGTCGTCGCTACCGTCGTCAAGATGAGATCGGAACTCCGTACTGCATCACTATCGACTTTGAAACGTTGGAAGATAATGCTGTAACTATTCGCGATCGCGACACAATGGCGCAAGAACGCATCGGCCTTGATCAGGTTGAAGCCTGGCTAGCACCACGATTACTAGGTTGCTAAAACCTCTCTTACTTCCCTTAGCAAGCGGTGATCACTACGTTGATCCACCGGTTGTTCTTGCACCAATGGCTGGAATTACTAATGCTCCATTTCGCACGCTATGTCGCGAACAAGGTGCAGGATTATTTGTCTCTGAAATGGTTACCTCACGAGCCTTAATCGAACGCCGTCCTGAAACTTTGCGCATGATTGTTCCCGGAAAAGATGAATGGCCACGATCTGTTCAGTTGTATAGCGTTGATCCCACGACCATGCGTGCTGCAGTCACAATGCTAGGAAAGGAAAACTTAGCCGATCATATCGATATGAACTTTGGTTGTCCGGTCCCAAAGGTGACGCGCAAAGGTGGTGGCGCAGCCCTTCCCTATAAGCGCAGACTATTTTCAAATATCGTTCAAGCTGCAGTTGAAGCCGCCAAGCCTTTTGGAATTCCAGTGACAGTAAAGATGCGCATTGGTATCGATAGTGATCATCACACGTATTTAGAGGCGGCTAAGTCGGCAGCTGATTTAGGAGTTGCCTGGGTGGCACTACACGCACGCACTGCCGCACAGATGTATGAAGGCAAGGCTGATTGGTCAGCGATTTCTGCACTTGTGGAGCATTTAAAGCCAACGGGCGTGCCCGTGTTGGGTAATGGAGATATCTGGTCTGGCCATGATGCCGTGCGCATGGTTGAAGAAACAGGTTGTGCTGGTGTTGTCGTTGGGCGGGGTTGTCTAGGACGTCCATGGTTGTTCGCCGATTTAGTTGCAGCGCTCAAAGGAGATGAAAAAGAGCTGACCCCTAATTTGCATCTAGTGCGTGAAGTCATGTTTCGCCATGCACATTTAATCGTTGAATATTTAGAGTCCGAAGATCGCGGTATGCGCGATATGCGAAAGCACATGGCCTGGTACTTAAAAGGTTTTCGCGTACCACGCGAAATTCGACATGATTTAGGAATGGTGTCATCTCTAGTTGAAATGCGCGCACTGCTGGATCAATTAGAGGATCAACCATATCCCGTTGAAGTTGGTGATAAACCGCGAGGACGTACAAGTCATGGCCGTCCACCAACGTTGCCCGATGGCTGGCTCAATGATCCAGATGAGTTAGTTCATGTTGAACTTGAAGATGCATTCTCAGGGGGGTAGATGTTTTTATTTCGTTGGATTCGCCGCACACTCACTCTCATTATTATCGTTGCACTGATTGCGCCTGGATATGCAGTTTCGCAGGTATGGCGCGCTGCAAAAAATCCAGTGGTTCGTCATGCAGATGTGATTGTTGTTCTTGGAACTGCGCAATTGAATGGCAGACCAGGCGAAGCACTAGAAGCGCGCTTGATCGAAGCTGCGCGAATATTCGAATTAGGTTTAGCTCCAAGGATAATTACGGTTGGTGCTGGTGCTCCAGGAGATCGAACAACCGAAGCGGCATCAGGAAAATATTGGTTACGCACTCACGGAGTACCGGTAAAAAAGATTACTGCGATTGAAGAAGGCCGCGATACGTTGGTGAGCACAAAGGCATATGTAGTAGTGATGAAAAAACGTATGGTAAGCGATGTGATAATTGTGACCGATCCTTTCCATTGCAAACGTGCAATGACTATGGCAAATGATCAAGGAGTTATAAGTACGTGTTCGCCAGTTAAAAGTGGACCGAATACAATTTCTAACTCTGGATATAAGTATTTATTGCGTGAAGCCGGAGCTTATTTGGTCTATATAACTGTAGGCCGGCGTGGAGTTCAGGTCAGTGATCATTTACCCGGTGCCGATATCATCACTAAGGTTATGCCGTGACGTATAGCCAATTCGATCAGGAGCGATTCTTAGATGAGCCGGCAAAGCGCGCCGGACGTACAGAGTTCATGCGCGATCGCGCACGGGTGATCCACTCTGCAGCGTTAAGGCGATTGGCGGCTAAGACCCAGGTTGCAGTTCCTTGGGAGAATGATTTTCAACGCACACGATTGTCACACTCACTGGAGTGTGCACAAATTGGTAGAGAGCTGGGCGAATCGTTAGGTGCTGATCCTGATTTACAGGACACAGCCTGTTTGGCCCATGACTTAGGCCATCCACCTTTTGGTCATAATGGTGAAGAAGCTCTTGCCGAGATTGCAAAAGGTTTTGGTGGCTTCGAAGGTAATGCACAAAGTTTCAGATTACTTGTTCGCCTTGAAGCTAAGACTGTCGATAGCCAAGGAAAAAGTGTTGGCCTAAACTTAACTCGCGCTTCATTAGATGGTGCAACAAAGTATCCGTGGGCGCGTTCACAGAATCCACGCAAATTTGGTGTCTATGACGATGATGTCGAGATTTTTAATTGGATGCGTGAAGGCGCACCCAAAGATAAAAAATGCATCGAAGCTCAAATCATGGATTGGTCTGATGATTGCGCTTACTCTGTTCACGATTTAGAGGATGCGATATTTGTTGGAGAAATTTCGGTGAAGAACTTTCAGAGAGATTTGGCCGAGATTTATCGCGTTATGACAAATGATTACGCTAGCGATGCCAGTGAGACTGAAGCAGCGGATGCGCACAATCGATTGTCGCAACTTTCAGCTTGGCCACAGTATTTTGATGGCACGCACAGATCCCTCGCTAGATTGAAGGATTCAACTAGTCAATTAATAGGGCGATTTGTTTTGGCTGCAGAGCTTGAAACTAGAAAGATTCATGGCGATGGACCGTTGTCACGATACAGCGCGAACTTGGAGATTCCACGCCAACAGGTTATTGAGGTAGATTTCTTGAAAGCGATTGCAGGACACTACTTAATTAACGCTGCGCATTCACAAGATCGATATGCGAAGCAACAAATAATTATCGCCGAACTAGTAGAAATGTTGCGTGAGTGCGCACCGCGCGAGCTGGACTCGATCTTTCTCAAAGCCTGGGATGAAGCTGGCGATGAAAGCGCACGGATGCGTGTGGTAATCGACCAAGTTGCAGCCCTTACAGACCCTGGCGCCTATGCCTTGCATATCCGCTTGAGTGCATCTCGGTAAGGTTAGGTTATGGCCGGACGTATACGTGATGAGGATGTTGCCTACATTCGCGATCGCGCGCCTATTGATGAAATCGTCGGTGACTATGTCCAACTGAAAAGTGCAGGTGGTGGCCAGAAAAAAGGTCTGTGTCCTTTTCACGATGAAAAATCGCCCTCATTTCACGTCACCCCGAGTAAGGGATATTTTCACTGCTTCGGCTGTCAGACCGGCGGCGATGTTATTGCTTTCTTAATGAAGATCGATCACCTAACTTTTGCCGAAACCGTAGAGCGTTTAGCTGATCGCTTGGGTTACACACTCAGATACGAAGAAGGCGGTAGCAGTGGACCAGTCTTTTCGGCAGGTGCGCGCTCACGTTTAATCTCAGCTAATGCCGAAGCGGCAAAGTTTTATCAAGAACAACTTAACTCACCGGCTGCCCAACATGGCCGTGATTTATTAACTAAGCGCGGATTTGATAAAGCAGCATGTATGTCATTTGGAGTTGGCTTTGCTCCCGACGAATGGGATGCATTAACCAAACATCTTCGCGCTCTTGGTTATTCAATCGATGAACTTGAGACTGCGGGTCTATCTAAAATGGGCCAGCGTGGTCCAATCGATCGATTTCGGAACCGACTTACGTGGCCGATAAAAGATATTTCAGGCGATGTTGTTGGCTTTGGCGCACGCAAGTTAGCAAGTGATGAACTCGACCAAGGACCCAAATACCTCAATACTCCTGAGACTCCCATCTATAAAAAGAGTCAGGTTCTATACGGATTAGATGTTGCCAAGAAAGAGATTGCAAAGAAGCGCCAGGCCGTCATTGTTGAAGGCTATACCGATGTTATGGCGGCGCAGTTAGCTGGAATCACTACAGCAGTTGCAACGTGCGGCACAGCATTTGGTGCTGACCATATCCGTATTTTGCGCAGACTTTTGATGGATGACGATGCTTTTCGCGGAGAAGTGATTTTTACTTTTGATGGGGATGCTGCGGGACAAAAGGCTGCTCTAAGAGCCTTTAGTGAAGATCAAAAGTTTGTTACACAGACATTTGTCGCAGTTGAACCTGATGGACTTGATCCATGCGACCTGCGCCAACAAAAGGGCGATTTAGCGTTGCGGGATTTAATTGCTCGGCGAGTACCGCTCTTTGAGTTTGCAATTCGCAGCGAGCTAGCACATCACAAACTCGATTCAGCCGAAGGTCGAGTCAACGCCCTTAATGCTGCAGCGCCATTAGTTGCACAGATTCGAGATAAGTCTTTGCGCCCTGAATACACACGTTTATTGGCAGGCTGGCTAGGTGTTGAAGTCGAAATTGTTTCAGCTGCGGTAGCTCAAGGTGTTAAAGGACGTCCACGTATCGAAGAGGTATCTGAACAAAGTACTGACGAAAATAATTGGCGGCCAGATCCCAATGACGCACGCCTGATTTTGGAGCGTGAGGTCTTAAAGTCGCGCTTGCAAGAACCTCAACTTTTTACTGGCACATTGTGGGACGAAATTGAAGTCGATGCTTTTACTCATCCGGCATATCGTCAGATGCGAAAAACAATTGATGAGCATGCCCAAATTTCTCACGGCGATATTACTGATGAAAAAATTGCAGCTATTTTTACTGAATTGACAGTTGAACCTATTCGCGCAGATGGAAAGCCAACGCCTACCTACATTGAAAGTATCGTTGCCAGATTGCGCGAGGTTGCAATTTCACGCTCGATCGCGGCATTGAAATCAAGTCTTCAACGTTTAAATCCTGTAGAAAATGAGATCGAGTACAACGCAGCATTTAGCGCATTAGTAGCCCTAGAAAGTACTCGCCGAACTCTGCATGATTTAGCCCTAGGTGGGCTGTAAAAACCTCAATTTTCGCAACTCTGCCTGCGTGCGCTAGAGTTTGCGCTCGTACTCATTGATCCCTGATAGCTCAATGGCAGAGCAGCCGGCTGTTAACCGGCAGGTTCTTGGTTCGAATCCAAGTCAGGGAGCTTTCGCTAGGCAGTTTCTCAGCTTCACCCTTTATTATTCGTCATATGTCCCTTATTCAAACGTTTCTTAGAACTGCCACGAATTCATGGCGCAGTCAAGTATGGGCAGTTCGCATACTGCGACTCTGGCTTGGAGCGACATGGATCTACGCAGGGTGGAATAAGGCCACGGATCCTGGGTTCTTGACTCGAGGTTCTTCTAGCTTCATTGGAACACAGCTAACTGGATATTCCACACAGTCTCCCATTGGCTTCGCATTTAACAAGATGATTGAGCACTCAATGCAAGTGGGTATTTTCGTCATGATTTCTGAGTTTGCAATAGGTTTAGCCACGCTTCTGTGGGTTACACCAACAGTTGCAGCCTTTGGTGGATTTTCAATGTCAGTGGGCCTATGGCTTGCTAGTAGTTTTCATGCTCATCCTTATTTTTTGGCCAGCGATTCTGCTTATGCGATTCTTTGGCTCAGTTACTTACTTATGATCAGAAATAAACGAAAGGGTTTTTCAATGTCTTTTGAACGTCGTGGAGTATTGCGCATCGGAATCATCGCTGCACTAGCTACTGCCTTTGCCGGAGTAGGAAAGATCTTCACCCCTGCTGCGGTACAAGAGAGTGCCGCCGCATCGGTGAAAACTAAAGTAA
>Ga0194060_10001431_pt1 | contig 17054 bp, 20 predicted proteins | sample SepL225m_MetaG_FD_163427 | JGI IMG/M metagenome (GOLD analysis project Ga0194060, IMG submission 163427) | Anoxic zone freshwater microbial communities from boreal shield lake in IISD Experimental Lakes Area, Ontario, Canada - Sep2016-L222-5m | ecosystem: Environmental > Aquatic > Freshwater >...
GGCAACGCACCGAAGGGTGTCGTGACCTGTTGTGCGTAGCCCCGAAGGGCTGAGTCTGGTCAGTACGGGCTTGAACCGAGGCCCAAGCCCACGAGCTTTAGCCGTGGGTCACTGACATCGCCATATCCAACCAGGGATACACTCTTGTGCTAACTGCTTTTCGGTGGCGTAGGGAGCGTCGACGATATGGTCTGCCTGTGCGCGTTGGGCAATGATGGTTACGGCGCGTCCGAGGTCGTCGGGGTCTTCGAGGTTTCCGTACTTCATGTGTCTCCTTCTTTGATTCATCCCACCCCTGACCACACCCCACGAAAAAAGAAAGCTAAGGGGGGATTCGGGGTGGGTCGGACTGTACGGGCCTACGAAAGATACGTCGAGACCCAGTTGACGTGTGCAAGGAGGTCGGGGTGGCGAGGCATCGGGGTGTCCCCTACGAGGACTCCCAACGCCCACAAGACCGGGGGGTCGGTACGAAGCAGAGCGGCAACGCGGGACTCGCGGATGGCCGGGGCGTCGGGGAGCGGTTTACCGTTGAGAAAGGCAGCGACTTGCGCGTTGCGTGCCGACGCTTGTATTTGCTCGTTGGGCGTCTGCTGAGAGAGCCACTCACGGTAGCGTGCTACCGATGTGACTCCTTCGTCGATGAGCCGCTGTTTCCATTGAACAGCGGCGTAGTCGGCGTTGATCTTTTGGATTTCGGCAATGAGGTGTTCCATCATTCGCCTCCGAAGCTCATGTGCTTGCCGTCGATGATGACGTCAAATCCACGGGTACTCCAGAGCTTTCGGAGTAATGCACGGGACAGTACCGTGTTTCGAGTCACGCGGTAGTATCCGTCGCTGGTTTCTTCGACTTCGATGATGGCTCGGGTGTGCGTGTCCACGTCTCCCAGGTCGGCGGCGATTTCCTCTTCGAGTATTCTCGCGTCGTGCGAGACTGCACCGATGGATTTTCCGTGGGGACTGTGGAGAAGCACGGCGATGCGGTCAAGGGGCATCTCCATGGCCTGTGACACAAAGGACGGGAGGTCGTCGTGAGGGATGCCGACACTGAGCAAGAACTGAGCAACCTGCGTGATTCGCGGTGTGATGTCGTCGTCTACCGTGGCCATTTCCACGTATGTGTCCACGGGGTCGACATTACCGGCGGTGATGATGTCCATGACGGTCGTGGCATTGAGGAATGCCGTGGACTTCTTGACCGCACGGAACTCATCCACCGTCTGGAGGCGTCCGCTCATCACCAATGAGCAGATGACCTTGGCTAACCGCGCATCGGCCCCTTCATGGGACAACAGCGATGCCATTTCTTCGATGCTTCCGCGCTCTAGTCGGCTGAGAATATCGTCCAGTGCATACCCTGCGGCGAGGATTCGAGGAGCCGTGGATTTCCAGAACGTCATCAGACCTAAGCATCGTGTCTTTGACATGCCTCCGGGTCGTGTCCCTGTGAGCCACGCGCTCATTGAGGTATACCCGCCGGTTTTCCAGTCCTGGTTGTCCACCTGCGACAAGAGGGTAAGGCCCATGCCGACCCACGATTTTGCATCGTCGATGCTGTAGAGACCTTGAATGAGCCGACGAAGGACGAGTCCGAGGGTCGGCCCACTGAGGAACTCTTCTTCGTTGTCTTCGGGTAGTCCCAAGTCTCCGAGTTCGGCCAGCTTAGTCGCCGGAATCTGGAGACCCAACTCCACCATGCTGCCGATGACGCGCAGCGAGTAGTCTATTTGTGTCCACGGGCCGTGGAGCGCGAGAACTCCGCTTTGTGGGTCGCGGAGAATCTTCCGATGTACCGTCTGTGCGTTCTCTGCTACTGATAGCCCGTTTTCCTGAATTTGCATCGAAGGTGTCCTTTACCGATGACCAACGCGCACCGATAGTAGCCCAGCTTGTTGTCCCAATGTCTTTTGATTCGACGATGCAGTACTTTTCACGGTACTGCACCTTGAGTTGGTCTTCGACCTTCCGCCGAACCGCGTTGAAGATCAGACGATCCTCGTGGGTATTGAGGGGAATGGTCGGCATCGTAATGTTGTTCTTGGCGCAGACGGCGAGGGTACGCTCGTCGATCTGCGTGTCAATGTGGGGGACTTTTCGGAATTGGTCTGCGCCGCATCCCCCGCAGACCAGGACGACTTCGTCTCCCCAGCGAGAAACGTCGCGGTTCCACCAGATTTCTGTCTGGGGAAACCCTTCTCCGATTAATGCGGTGCATCGTCGGCACGTTGCTTTCGCCACGGGTGTGGTTCTCCCTGTGAGGTTCTGGTAGTTTCGTTCCTGTTCCTTGATGACGTGCCACGCATGTCCCCCGTCGAAGATCCGGGGCATGTACAGCGTCGTGTCGATGTCGCTGACGGGGCATGGGTAGGGGATGACCCAGTCCTGGGTGTTCCCGTAGTCCATGCCCTTCACTTGTATGGCGACGTATGCTTCGGCGTTGTCATGCAGCGTCGGCATGTGAACAACAACAGGAATCGCACAGTGCTTGTCGTTGTCGATGACCCCCCCTTCTTCGAGAGCGTCGATGACCCCTTTAATGACGTTGTCGCTGTCGAGTTTTTGGAAGATCTTCGTTTTTGGTCGGGCTGGTGTTTTCTTCGTCGCGGTGGTCATTGCGGTATTTCCGTGGATGTCTTTGACGTAGGTGTGCATCGGGTGGAAGTACCAGACAATGATTCGCACCTGTTTATCCACAAAGAGGGGGTTGGTCACGTTGGTGAGCTGACCATGGGCGTTCTTGCTCGGTTTCCCTTTGTGTGGCCCTGTCTTTGTGATCTGCACCGTTCTCTCTACGCGATGACCACCACGTAGGAGAGTCGCCTCGGTTTGCGTAATCGCCGAGGGGAACCACGTTGACCACTCTGCACTGGGAAAATACCGAGCGTGTCCGTTTATGACTCCGAGCCTCCCCTTGTGGGCGGAGGCGACGGGCGTGCCTCTGATGATTCCCTGGTAGACTATATCGTTGGTCATTCTTGCTCCTTGGTTACAGTGTATCACCACTCTAGGCTTGTGTCAAGTCAATGGCGGTGCGTAGTCCTGCACAGTCGATGTGGTACCCGTTGACCACGATGGGCGTTCCGGTGCGGAGCGCGTCGCGCAGTCCCCGGTGGGGGTCAAGAGGGAGAACGGCGTCGACGCGAAACGACGCTTTGTATGTACCTGATGCTTCTTGGTACACCCCTTGGACATGGGCATACCCGTCGATAAGCGGCGTGGAGAAGGAGATCAGCGGAACATTCGCTCCGCGTCCGACCATCACGGCGCGGTACGTCGTTCTGTTCTCTCCACTTCTCTTGTCGATTCGATCATAGCTTCGTACATCGACGATGTACCCTTTGGGATGGTCGGTGGTACACACCGGAAGTCGGGGGTCGTCGAGAACGATACTGAGGTTAGCGGCGTGCCAGAGATAGATCGGGAGATCGTCGTCTGCCACCGCCGTAAGGTCAAAGGGTTGGGTCATCTGCGCCAGGGGCATGTCTGCGAAGGGGCTTTGCTCCGTGTTGATGGCGGCAATGAGTGTGTCGCTGTCGGGATGCTGGGGGCCAAGAACGACATTGTCGTAGGGGATGAGTTCGCCCCATCGACTTCCTTGTTCGTCGCATGCTCCTACTTCGACGTCTATCTTCATGGGTGCGCCGATGTCGGTGACGTGGCGCATACATCGGTTCATCGCGGCGTAGGCAACGTGCATGTAATCGTCGCGTACACGACTGTCTATCTCGTCGTGGATTTGGAGGATGAGGTGGATAACCTCTTCGAGACGATACTTTGTCAGAATACGGTCGAGCCAGACGAGGGCGGCACCCAGTACCTGGGCGGCGAAGGATTGGATGACGTGGTTCATCAACGCACGGACGGTCGCACTCCGAATATCACGTCGGTCGTGGCGTAGGTCGTGGGCAGGACGTGCGAACCCCCAGAGGCTTTCCGTATATCCACGGAGCAAGCCCCACGCAATCGCGTTCCAGTGGTAGCGGCGTAGTCCGGGTATTTTCTCGAAGAGAAGATCGATGGCGTTCTGTGTTCCGTTGAGGTCAAGCCCTAGCGCACTAATTGCATCGTTCCCTGCGAGTCCTGCGGCGGATGATCCATACGTAGCGGCAAGGACAAAGACCTTTCCTCCGCTTCGTTGGGGTGTGCCTACTGCCTCATATAGAATGGCCAACGCTGCGGATGCGATGGTTTTGTAGATGTCCTTATTGTCTTTGTATGATTGAAGAAATGAGTGATCACCAAGAAGCGCAATGAAAAAGGCGGTACATCGTGGTTCAATTTGTGACAAGTCGGCTACCATCATATGCCAACGGTGGCCATCCTTTGCATGAGCAATGATTCCGTTGCGAATGTCTTTGCCGCCTTCTCCTTTCGCGGGCATGTTCTGTGAGTTAGGACTACTCGACGCCAATCTATTCGTCGCTGTACCGGATTCGTTGTACTGGGTGTGGACAATGCCGAGTTTGAACCGATTAACCGTCAGTGTGGATACCGTGTGTTGTCGTAGGTCATACGTAGACAGGAGTTTTGACGTCTTTGCTCGTGTTTGGATGAGCTTAATCACATGGAGCATGTCGGCTTTGCTGGCAATCCCTGCACCGTCGAAGGGTTTCCATGTTTCTTTCACATAGGTGACATGCTCTGCGATAGCGGACTTACCGACGGCGGGTTCCCCCGTGCGTGTTCGTTCTTTGATGGGGAACTTCCAACGGGTATGGAAGAGATAACGCAAGTCGTAGTCGGTCTTCCACTTCGTATTTCGTCCCAGAAGTTCCCGAAGCTGCGCGTCTACGTCGGAAATCTCCGCAGTGTATCGTTCGACGAGGTCTCGGTAGTGGTCAAGGTCAATGTAAATGCCTCGCTGTTCCATCTTTGCGAGGACAGAGAGCAGAGGCATGGTGATTCGTCGGTAGATTGGCTCCATGAACGACCCATCAATGAGAGGTCGCCATCGGTTTGCTAATCGGAGAGTGAGGTCGGCGTCCTGGCCGACGTAGGCGGTGCTGTCCTCTGGCCCTACGAGGGCAAAGTTTGACGCATTCTTTGTCTGGCCTGACCGCGCAATGACCTCCGCGTAGTCAATGGTGTCCACAACTCCGAGTTCGTTCTCGGCCTGGGCCTTCAAACCTTTGAGATAAAAGTAATCATCAGCGGGTTTCCCCGTGCGGGATGCCCATCGTTGTGCTTGCTCCCCTTCGATCTTCCATTGCAACGTGTGGGATGCGGTGTATGTGTCAAAGAAGATGGGCATCAAATCGTAGCCGGCCCTTCTCAGCACGATGGTGTCGCACTTCCCGTTGTGGGTCGCCAGCTTCGACGCGTTGAGCCGTCCGTTGAGTGACTGACGAACAACGTCAGGATTCAACTGGGGGATGTCCCAGTACCGATGCGCAAGGGGGACATACCACGCCGTGTGGTCGATGGCGATGCTTAGTCCGACAAAACATAGCTCAGGACGGTGGACGTTGACGTCGGCTCCTGCCCCCGAGAACTCCGTGTCGAAGGACACCATCGCATCGGTACCGTGTGTCGAGTCGATGGCGTCTTCTACGTCGGTGAGATCTCCTGGTGTGGTGACGAGTCGGTAGTCACCGAGGAGACGCAGCGGCTTGGACGGTCGGATACCGGCGGTTTTGCTTCCTGCGAGATTGTCGCCGACAAACATCATGGATTGGTCGTCGTTGTGTTTCTTCGGCTTGGCCATAGGTTTTACATCCTAACGATGAAGAATTACGTTGAGCAAATGAGAAACCCGTCGTGGCGATACATTGTCACCACGACGGGTACGAAAAAAGTCCGACGGCGGACTATTCGTTCCAGATGACCTTTCCGTCTTGGGTCATCTTGATGTCCGTTGTAGACACCTCACTGTCGTCGGTGATGAACGTCAGTCCTACGTCGATCTGGTTCACGGTTTGTTCGTTGTGGTACGACGCAAGGTGAGGAATTGACGTAAGAATCGCATCGAGTTCCTTCTGTGCTTTTTCCGATGCTTCGACGGTGATGGTGACGCTGCGTACCTTCCCGTGATGAAGCGTGGCCCATTCTTCGGCGCTTTGAATGTCGTTGAAGAACGCCGCGTGGCCGACCCATGCAAAATAGCCAGGGCCAAATCCGACGTCGCCTTGGTATTCCCCTTGGTCGTTGACGATGACGTACACGTTGGTATCCTATTCGTTGATGATGATGCTAATCCGTTGAAGTTGATCGAGGGATAACTTTTCTAAGACGCGTCTGTCGATAGCGTTGTGTATCCGCCGGAGAATAACCACGCGGTGGTGCTTTTCGGTGACAGGGTATAGTCCTTTGTGCGCGTCCTTTCCTCTGATTGACCCGTCAGAGTTGAACTCTTCGTTTCCAACGCGAATCCATCCGGTGGGTGTGCGCGACGATACATGCGCTATCGTCACTCCATAGCTTCCTTCAAGAATAGCGACCTCGTCTCCTACTTTGAGGGAGTCTAACCATTCCTTGTGGTTGTGCAGTGTCATGCTAACCCCATGTGTGCTGTGTTGTATCGGGGAACAACACGGCTATCCATTCGTCGTAGGTTCTTCCGTTGATTTTCAACGTCTTGTGTGCTTTGAGCCAACCCAACGCGACAATACGTTGAAGTTCGCTTGGGGTGTCTACGCATAGGTAGGTCTTCGCGTGGTTTTGACTCGCCGTGATGAAATCTTCCTGTGGTAGCTCCATCAGAACTCCTCGGTATTCCATGGAAAAAGCTCGCCGATAAGGGGTTCACGGTTGCGAACGGTGAACCTCATCTCCGTGGCTAACGGTACCATGACGTTGCTGACTCGGTCACGGTAGTACATCGTGTGGCCTCGAAGGTGGAACGGGGTAAAGACTCGATGGTCAATGGCGTTGAGAACGACGTAGCCGTGTGCTTGTCCCGGCTCCCAGTCCCAGACAACGGCCTCGATGATTCCTCCGATGTCGGTCAGTCGTTGTATCTCGACGAATCGACGTAGGGTGAGCTTCTGAAACGTATCGAGGAGCCGTATGGCCCACTCGTGGTGAGGGATAAGGTGAAGAGGACGTACCCATCGGGTGATGTCCTGGCATATCGACAAGAGCGCAGGGGCGGCGACGCGCAACGGCCCGTCGGTGATCTCGGTGGGCGTGCCGTCGCGTGTCACAGCGACTACGTTGTCGTTGACCCACATCGCCACGATGTCTCCGAGGAGAACGGCGGGTACGTCGTTGTCGATGCCGAAATGATGGGCTTTGCCGATGCGGTACATTTGCGTTACACGGTAGCGGTGTTCTACGCTCAACACATGAGCGTCACCAAGGAAAACCTGAGAAAAATCGCGGTGTTGAAGAGTCAGCACCGGAAGACCGATGCGGAAGTCGCCGCGCTGTTCGGGGTTACCCGGCGAACAATCTCGGCGTGGGTGAATAGCTCCGACTATGCGACCATCATTGCGGAAACCCGCGCCTCCCAAGTGTCTCTCGCCCGCGACCAGATCGCAGGACTGGCAGACAGCGTGGTGGGGACATTGTACACCCTGATGACCACGGCGAAGTCGGAGATGGTTCGGTACAGCAGTGCGGCGACCCTCGGGGAGTGGCTGCACCTCGCAGAGACGGAAGTGGAGGTCAAAGACGACGATCTTACGGAGGTACGTCGGTTGCTTGCGGCGCAGCAAGCGGCGCAGCAGATTCGTGTTCTCCCCCCTCCACGTGCCGGCGGGCAACTTCCGATCTTAGACGCTGAGTTTACCATCGACGACCAAGCCCCGAACAAAAAAGAAAACCAAGGGGTGATTCGGAGTGTGGAGGTGGTACGGCTTGACGAAAACCACGAGGGGTAATAGGATAGAGGAGGAGCAGAGACCCCTGTACCCGGCGAGGTGCAGGGGTCTTTGTCATGTCTGTTCCCAATCAACGATCTTTCCTTTGACGGTGAGTTGGACGTGTACGTGGGGGCCACTCGTCTGGGGGTACGGCCCGCCGACTTCTCCGACAATCGTTCCCGCAGGGAGAACATCGCCTTGGGTGAACCTTCGGATGTTCTGGAGATGGCCCAGGTAAAGATCTCCGGTGGGGAGAGTGCATCGGACAAACCCCCCGCCGTAGTCGGACACGTCGACGCTGTTGATGAACAGACAGTGATCCGTGACGCGAACGACGGTTCCTGCGGAGGCGGGGTAGTCGGTGCCGTAATGCCGACAATCTGACCCGTTGCGTTGCCAGTCCCAGTACGCACAATTCCAATCGTTGTACTGTGCCGACGGCTTTGGCATCGACGACAGTATCGTTGTGCGCGTTCCTGCGATGACGGGGGTACTTGCCCTACGCCACCCGGCAACGGTGGCGGTCACGACGTTCTGGTAGCCTCCTATGTCATTCTCGAAGGACGGGGCGTAGATCGGGATGACGTCGTTGATGCTCGTTAGTCCGCGACCTCCCACATACTCCGTATCAATCAACGTGTACCAGTCTGCGATTCCTTCTTCCCACGTGGCGTAGCTGCGGAAACGGTCAATGCACGTGTATCCTGGGGTGCAGATGATGTTTCCCATGTTCTTCGTGTCTACGGCGGCTCCGGCGGTACCGGCGCTGCTTTCGTGGATGAAGAAGGCGACGGCCCACGCAGGGTCTATTCCATGCTTTATTCCTTCATTATAGAACGTCTGCCCGGTTCCTACGGCGGGCGATCCGTAGCTGGTGAGAATGCTGTCGATCTGTGAGGGTGTCAGGCTGGGGCTGTGCTTGATTGCGGTGTCATTTGGATCAACAGGAGTGAGAGGAGTGATCGTCGTGGGTTTCGTCGTTGTGTGTTTCGTCGTCGTGATCGTCGTTGTCCACGACGCAGCGAAGGCGCTGACGGCTCTCTCGACGGCGGTGACCTCGGGGGCTTCGGCCATCTTGGGGAGAGTCGCATAGCCGGAATCGGCGTGCGGTACAAAGACCAGCACGCCGATGAAGAACGCAAAGAGAACGACGCCGACAAATCTCATAGCTTTCCCTTGCCCATGAGTTCACAGAACTCTTGCATCCCTTCGATTCCTGTTGCACGGGGCGGATCGGTGACAGGAGGTGATGTGGCTTCTTCCAAGTGACTCTTCACTGCGTCGTAGAGCATTCCGTAGAGGGGGCTGCCGTAGATATGTCCGTCGTCACACGTGGCTTTTACGGCCCTTTGCATGTTTCCAACGCGCAAATCGACGTTGCTCATGACATCCTTCATTTGTGCCTCAATGGGTAGCCCCTTCGTACATGCAAGGGTGCTTCTGAGGAACTTCTGAATCAGGGCGGCGGCTTCGAGTTGCCGCTTGATTCGTACCTCGCGTTCGAGTGCGTCGAGTGCCTTTGTGTACCACACCTCCGAGAATATCCGACGTATTTGTGGCCCGGTGAAGAGAACGATGCGTGCCGACAACGGGATTTGCACGAGGATCGTACTGGCAACGGCGTCAAAGATCGAATACCCATTGGCCCACAGCACGGGTTGGATGAGCCATAGGAAATACCCAAGGGACAGTGCGACTCCTACGATGACCAGTCCACCGGGGGATCGTAGGAGTACCTTTACGGCTTCGTACTGGAGAGCCGACCGTGAGAAGATGACACTGAGAAGTACCGGGGTCATCATGACGATGAAGATGGTCGTGGGAACACTGAGAAGGAGGTTCGACGTGAGTGTTCCCATGGACATGAACATTAAAATCGACGCAAGGACTTGGCATGCTCCGATGAGCAAGGGTTCGACGTATGACGCATAATCACGTCGGGGCGGTGGTGATGTACGTACAATGGCGTTCATGGTCGGCTCCCTGTTAAGTCCGCGTAGATCGCCTCCTCGATCTTCCCGAGTTGCTTGAAGAGTACTTCTGCGATCCTCTGCCATGTTTTCATCTCCTCGTCGGTAAACGGTGTGGTCTGCTGCGACCGACGCCGAAGCTGGATGATACGGTCGTAGAATGCACGGCGCATCGTGTTCATGTCTTCTGCGTAGGAGCCAGCAACGGCGTATTCCATGATGCTGGCGTGTGCGGCGGCGGGAAGCCGGTGCGCGGCCACGGCGAGTCCGGTGATGGCCAAGCCTCCTACGATGAGTGCGGCCATGGCGTGAGGCATCATGGCTACGACACCGGCACGCTCGTGGCTCCATGCCGTGACCATCTGTGTGTAGATGAACCCGCTCATCGTCACGGCTAGGGCTAACCACGCATACCCGGCGGCAATGCCGTAGCGTTTTTTGCCTTCGATGACGCTGATGGGCATAATCGGAGCGGCTTCGGCCACGGCAAGGATGTCGAGAAGGACAATGACGGTGGCCAGCGACCCCGATAGGATCGGCCCCAGTGTGTGAACCGTGGTGGCGTACCCGATGACAATGGCCGTCAACGTAATGGAGACGCCGGGAACCCCAAAGAGCATCCACGGGACAAAGGTGTCTTCGTTTTCGCTGTAGAGATACCGAAGATGGGCTACCGTGTTGCCGACGGCGGATCGTACTTGGGAAGGATTCATGGTTTCTCCTTTGTGACAGTGTATCACCGCACTAGTGACCAAGTATAACCACGTTGGTCAAAAAATGCAAGCGACACTGAGTCGCTGCATTTTCCCGTGGTTAGATGCCTTTGATGATTTGCTCGGCGTAGGGATTTTGCATCCCACGGACAAGAATGAGGTTCCAGAACAATTGCCGGTCGCTGGGTTCTAACGAGGCGATGTAGTCCATGATGGGTGCCTGGGCCTCGTCGCGGTAATCGAGGTAGAGATTGTATGGATGGTCGGTTCGCTTTGTGGAGCCGGTGAGGTTCGGGATGATCAAAGAAATGAGCGGGTTGGTCTCCCTTTCCGTACGCCATGCGTCAAACTCACGTCGGGTGTCCTCCCAGACATCGTAGATGAGCTTACGTAGGGCGGATTGTTTGATAACTTTGGACGCGCCAATGTGCTGCTGATACTTCTGTACGAACTCCGCGTAGAGCGGATTTCTTAGTGGATAGACGTAGATAGGGTACTTCTTACCCTTTCGGCCTGTGGTCATACGTACACGTTCCGTCGCTGCCGCTGCATACATTGTAAAAATCCTTATGTATCCACACAACAGCGGCGACTGCGTGGTGGATTCTGTCAGAGAGCAAACATGTCGTCGTCAAGTCCGTCGGTGGTCGCGTTCTGTGGTCTCCACCCGGTCTCGCTGATGTGCTTTTCGATGATCGCCATCAGCGTTTCTTGTCGCTGGCGTGGGGGCATGCTTTGCACCCACGCATAGTTGTTGATGTCCCGTGGTGACTTGGGACTGAACGAAAGCCAGAGTCGGTATAGTTTAGCGGCCATGGAATCCCTCAACGACGACCCACGACGGGTTGCTTGGGATGCAAAACCCCGGCATGTCACGGAGCTTCTTTCCGCTGGATAACACGGTTCCGTAGATCGCGTCGGCGGCGACAATGCCTAAGCCCCCCACGACGATGAAATACCGCATCGGTACTTTGGCGAGACGCTCGGCGATCTTGCTGTACATGGACAACCATACGGCGGTCTTGGTGTCTGCGACGAACACCGAAAGATCGACATTCTCGTGACCCCTGGGGAGTATCCCCGTCGTAAATACACTCTCGGTGAGCCACAACGATGGGGTTTCCCCGGTGATTTCGTAGATTCGGGTGGCGACGCGTTGACGCATCGTGTTTACCGCTTCTTCCGTGGAGAACATGTCGGTGACTTCAAGGCTGCCGGCCTTCGTGGTAGACGGGCGAAGGATCGTTACGTCGGTGTCTTTGTTCCCTCCATCGACAACGACCGTCACCGACTCCGACATTGGGTACGTGGCTAACATCGCCGTAAACTTTTCCGGCGGGTTCTGTCGCACAGCACGTGCTGCGGCCCACGGCTGGGGCAATACCGTGACTTCTGCTACATAGTATTCTCGACGTTTCCCGTCGGCCATGAAGAGATGCTTTCCTGCGTAGAAACGTTTCACAGTGTCGCGGATCACCACGTCTCGGTATTGGTCGGCGCTCAACCCTACGGTGAGAGCGATGCTTCCTTCACGTGCTTTGAGTACCTTCGAGATCGCCGCGTGGAACCTCACCTTGGCGAGATTGTCCGTGTACCGACGTGCCGATGTGTCGAACCTCGCGTCGGGTTGGTAGATCATGTTCGCACCGACGCCGTACACGATTCGGTGTTCGAGGAACTCGTCGGTATCGTCGACGCGGACGGACTCTTCAATGAGGATCGGCGATGGCCTTTGGTCACGTAGTCCGAGGTCTGACCACTGTGATACTCCGGCTAGGGCCATCTCCGCGTGTCGGCCAAGCTCCACCCCAAGGGATGTGTAGGCGATGATCTTGTCCTGACCCGCGCCTGCATCGTACGCGATCTGAAAATCAACAGTAGTCGGGGATTCGGTGGTCGCGGACGGTGCCTGAGACCTCGTTTTCATCGTTGCCATGCGGTTTTCGGAGCCTTTCGTTGCCATGTTCGTCGGTGTATCACAGTGATACAGACAGATACACGGTGTATCCTAGTGATACAGTAGCACCTACGACGGGAAAATGCAATTCTGTTGCACGTGCTACGTGGGTTTTCCGCGTTCGGACGTCATCGTATCGCCGTAGCAGGTGCTACTTTGAGTTATTTTGTGCCACATTTCGTGCGTTTCCCTCGTAGTACTCTAGAACTCGTCTCCGTCGTAGTCACTCATCGGAGGAGCCGCATAGTAGGCGGCCTCTCTTTCATTGAGGAGGCACCACGCTTGGTACCCGTCCTCGAACTCTGTGTTGAGGATTCTCTCGATCTCGTCCTGGTCTTCACGGATGAGTGCGTATATTTTGTCGGGCAATACACAGGTATGGTCACGTTGTGCGTGGAGAACGGCCCACTCAATCGGCGACTTCGGTTCAGGGATAGTTCGGATGGGCCGTGTAAACTCACGAGGGAACACGATGATTCCTTTCTCGGTGCGCTCGCTCCCACAAAGGGAGAAGGCGCACGGTAGCCCCGTTGGGGCCAGACCCTCCGCTATGTCCCCAGAGTTCTAAGGAGATAACGCGACGGGTGATCCGGTTGTCGGGGGTTTCCGACGCAAGACGGTCAATGATGTACTCGACGATGTCATCGTCGGACATGCTCTTGGCTTTGTTCTTTTCGTCGGGGAGCTTTGGTGCGGCTATTTCTGCGACGCGTGCCGCCCATGGGTCGTCCTCGTCCACATTGGGGTGTTGGCTGAGAATACGCACCAAGGCCGCGTCGCTGATGAAGCTAGACCGCGTATTCGTTACGAGGCGCATGCTGGGGCTGGCCACAAGGAAGACCCCTGCGTTCATTGGCACGGGGGGAAGCTGCGATGGGGGAACGCATCCCGCTTTGAGAATGTCCTTGGTGCCGAACATCGTGTTCGGCTCATCGTAGGTATCACGATTCTGCGCGGCACCCATGAAGATGTCAATCTGCCCCCGGAAGGTCGTGTCCATGTTGTTCACGACTTGGGTGAGGAGGACGCAGTACCCTCCGAATGCTCGCCAAGACACAAGCTCGGCGTTGAGCCATGTCATTGCTTCGTTCTTCCCCACTGCCTGAATGATCAACGTTATCTCGGTGATGATGATCACGAGGAACGGGGGTCGGTTGGGGATATGCGCCCATTTACGTATTCCCTGCTCTTTGTACGTCTGGAGGATGGCGACGCGACGTTCACGCTCTGACGTGATCGCCGTCATTGCCGCCTTTACGTGGTCGGCTCCCACAAAGAGGCTCTTGACGTGGGCCTTGCCTGCGAAGATCCCCCAGTCCACCCCCTTTGTGTCCATGATGATGAACTGGAGTTCGTCGGGGGTGTGCTGCTCGGCCAGAGTAAGCACCTGCCACAGTGCGCAGTTGTCTTTCCCTGAGTTCTTCAACCCGGTGATCAGCAGGGAGTCACAGCCGACGCCGAACTTTGTCCAAATCAGTGACGGCTTTCCGTCCTCTCCTAGTTCCCATCCCAAGGGTAAGCAGAACTCGGCAGGGGTTCCTGGGAATGCTTCGGCGTTGTCTTTCCGCATGTAATCAACAGTAAAGCGGATGGCCTGTTCGTCGCTGGGGGTTACTTTGAGTGCGACCCCCCCGCCGGCAACGCATCGGGGGTCGTCGGTGATGGACGGTTCGCTGGACGGTTCGGCGTCGGTCGTTATCTTTGCTTTCTTCTTCGTAGGCGTCCATCGTCGGTAGGCCACGATGATTACCACGTAGAGGAACACTCCGATGCCTAATCCTCGGTATCCGTCGACGACACCCCCGATGAATACACCGACACCCCCGAGGAAGAGAGCGAGAGCTTTCTTCGGGTAATCGAAGACCCAATCGCTGATGGTAGATCGGTCGTCCCATGCGGTGCGCAATGCCAGCATCATGGCAAGGGAGAGGACAAATCCGATGATGTCGTCGGCGGTCAAGGCTCTCATCGCTTCCTCCGACCAAGTCCGATGAAGTGTAACCCCGAGATGACGAATACTTCGGGGATAAACGTGAGAAGGCCCGACACGGTGAACAGGATCAAGGGAGACGCGGCGAGTTGTCGTTGGATGTCCCAACTTCCTGCGTTGATTTCGCTCAGTCCCAAGTACGTGGTGAACCAATCAAGACCGCTGATGATGATCCACGAGATGAGAACGCTCATCCCGGCGAACATCCGTTGACCATTGACCGTGTGCAACGGTGTTCGTCGTACTTCGACACGAGAGAAGAAGATTCCGACGGCGATAATGCTCAGGAGCATCCACCCATGTAGTTCGGGGATGTGTACCGGAGCCTGAAACCAATCAGCCAGCGTGTTGAACCCTGTGATAACTCCCATTGTCGTAAACCGTGCGCCGCCGAGCCACGCCAGTGACCCGACGATGGCTAGGACGATTCCTACCTCGGGTACGGTTCCGTAGCCCGGAACATCGACGGCGACGCCAAAGAGCATCTTTTGTTCCTTCGCAGTCCGACGTCGGACTACGGGTGCATCGTCTTGTTCGTCGTTTTGCTCTTCTCGTCGTGGTACTCCTCCGATGGCGCGTCGTGGTCTACGTAGCATGGTGGTACTTACCGATGGATTTTGCGTATAAATCTGCGAGAAATGTGTTGGGTACTGGCGTGTACATGCACTGAAAGCTCACGGCGATGATGCCTTCTCTCTTTATGCCGAATGAGGCTACGGGTATCTTGGTGAGTCTTTCGACGAAAACACCTGTCGTGGGTTGTTCTGGGTTTAGTCGTACTCGTAGCCCAGATTCGTAGGCGACATCCATGAGAGCCAGCCAATCTGCATGGGTCATCGTCTTTCTGCGTACTTTCTGTGATTTGATACGACGTGCGCTCATTGTAGATATTCCCTATGGGGTACTTGCAATAGAAGGTGACATGTGGTATAATGAGCTTATTTCCGTTGGTTATGTTCTGTAACCAATGTAACACGGTTTCATAGGTACGTCAACTGAGAGTCTTGACACGCACGGGAAGCATCGAGTAGAGTATCGATATGACGAAGCAACGGTACGACGTAACAATGGGTGAAACGGCAGTCCGCAGTGGGAGTACCATTGCGATGTTTGTGTCTCTCATTCACAGTTTAGACCCTGATCCGTCATTACGACTACGTGATTCTCGGGCGCATCTTGTTGCGCGTCTGCGGAGTTTAACGGGGATGTCTCGCAGTGGGGCGCATCATTACAATCCTAGCCCGTAAAGCCCAAGAGCTTTAGCCTTGGGATATAAGGGCTTCACCCGCTTTAGCGGCTTTAGCCCTCCGATACGGCGTCCTAATGCGGTAAACAGATTGCAGTAGCATGGGTTTTCTGGTATAATGTAGCCATGACACGAACGATCCAGACCACCTATCGCTATCGCCTCAACCCCACGGTTGCGCAAGAAACCCTGCTCAACCAGTTTGCGGGGGCAAGGCGGTTCGTGTGGAATTGGGCCTTGGATCGCAAGAAGTCGCACTATCAGCAGACGGGCAAGACGTTGGGGTTTGCCGCGCTGTCCGAGGAACTCACCCGCCTGAAACAGCAGCCGGAAACGTCCTGGCTGCGCGAGATGGATTCGCAATCGTTGCAGCAGGCACTTCGGGATCTCGATAGCGCCTACCAACATTTCTTTCGTCGGGTGAAGCGAGGCGAGAAGCGAAAGGGCTTCCCGCGCTTCACGTCGCGGAAGACCGACACGCCGCGCTTTCGCATCCCGCAGCGGGTGGTGCTGCACGCCGAGGCCGTGGCGGTGCCGAAGATCGGCATGATTCGTGCGGTCATCCATCGCCCGCTGGAAGGTGTCACAAAAGGCGCGACATTCAAGCGGGAGCCGTGCGGGCATTGGTTCGTGAGCATTGTCACGGAACAGCAGGCCACCCCGCGCACCGAGCGTCCGGTACAGACTCACGTCGGAGTGGATGTGGGGTTGAAGTCGCTGGCGGTATACTCGACCGGAGAGACGATTGCGAACCCGCGCTGGTATCGCACGCAGAGCCGAAAGCTGCGCCGCGCACAGCAGGCGCTCAGTCGGAAGGTGCGGGGCAGTCACAACCGGGGTAAGGCACGAGTCGTCGTCGCCCGCCTGCACCAGAAGATCCGGAACCAGCGCAACGACTTCCTGCACAAGCTGAGTACGGATCTGGTACGTCACTACGACCTCGTTTCGATAGAGGATCTGAGCATTCGTGGCCTTGCGAAAACCAAGCTGGCTAAGAGTGTTCTTGACGCGGGATGGGGCATGTTCCGGGCAATGCTGGAATACAAGGCCGACCGGAACGATAGCCATGTGGTTGCCATCGGGCGCTTCTTCGCCTCGACCAAGACGTGCGGCGTGTGCGGCTGGGAACACGATCTCACCCTTGCCATGCGCGAGTGGGACTGTCTCAATCCTGAGTGCGGTGTGCATCACGACCGCGATCTGAACGCCGCACGAAACATTGACCATGAGGGCATGCGCCTATTTAAGTTGAGGGTCGCGGCGGGAGACGCCGAGACACAAAACGCCTGTGGAAACTCGGTAAGTCCAACCGTCGTGGTTGGCGCGGGTTGATGAAGCAGGAAGCCCAAGAGCTTTAGCCTTGGGTATTTCACG
>Ga0194060_10001432_pt1 | contig 17048 bp, 15 predicted proteins | sample SepL225m_MetaG_FD_163427 | JGI IMG/M metagenome (GOLD analysis project Ga0194060, IMG submission 163427) | Anoxic zone freshwater microbial communities from boreal shield lake in IISD Experimental Lakes Area, Ontario, Canada - Sep2016-L222-5m | ecosystem: Environmental > Aquatic > Freshwater >...
GCGTTGCTTTTTGTCGCGGTAGCCTTGTGTTGCTACTTGGCCCCATCGTCTAGTGGCCTAGGACATCACCCTCTCAAGGTGGCGGCACGGGTTCGAATCCCGTTGGGGCTGCTCATTGCTCGATCGAAGCGACTACAGATTTTTCATTGCAGGTCGTCGATGCGCCCAAGGCAGAGCAACTTCGAGTTGTGCAGCGAGGCGCAACAAAATGTCTTCACGGCCATAGGCGGCTACTAACTGAATTCCGATTGGAACCCCTTCAGGCGTCCAGTGCAACGGCAAACTGATTGCTGGTTGACCACTCGTGTTGAACGCAGCAGTGAAGGCAACGAAGTCGCCCGCAACCTTCATCGGCTTCATGGGATCTTTGGGGTCATTGGCAAACTGCCCAACCTTGAGTGGCACTCGACTGACTGTTGGCGTAACGAGAATGTCCCAACCGTCTGCCCACCATTGCGCGACCGCTCTTCGATAATGCGAGGTTGCAAGAATTGCGCTTGCATAAGTTGTTGCAGAAGTATTTTTTGCATACAGCGCCATTGTCCAATTGACAAGTTCAAAATCATCACTCATCACTTCTCGACCGAGTAGGGCCGCAGTCGCTTCGCAAGCAACGGACATGTTTGTGCCCCAGATTGCAGTGAAGCGCGGAGGGAAAGACGCATCTTCAAGTGCCAGTGGCCATGAAGCATCAACAAAGTGGCCAAGTTGCTCGAGTTGTTTGGCGACTATGTGGACACCCTCGACACACTCGTGGTCGATGTCTCCCGTCAGAGGACGATGATCGAGAAAGCCAATACGAAGTTTCTCGACAGGTGCTCCAACCTCACTGAGAAATGACCGCGATGGGGTAGGTGCAATCACCCGATCGCCAACACCCGGGCCGTGCGTTGCGTCGAGCAGCGCAGCGCAATCGCGCACTGTGCGTGTAACTACGTGTTCGACACCAAGATTCGTTTCGTCTCTCATGGGTGCTGCAGTGATGCGACCTTGGCTGACTTTGAGTCCGACAAGACCGCAACATGCAGCAGGGATTCGAATTGAGCCGCCACCATCTGTGGCGTGCGCTGCCGGAACGATGCCTGCAGCAACTGCTGCACTGCTGCCGCCACTTGATCCACCAGAAATTCTGCTGGTATCCCACGGCGTACGAGTTGCACCCCATGCTTCTGGTTCGGTGGTTGGAACACTTCCAAACTCTGGCGAGTTTCCGCGACCAAAAATCACAAGTCCTGCGCGTATGAATCGTTTGACGTGTTCGGTGGTGTACGTAGAAATGTGATTGGCGTTTTTGAGCGCGATATTGCCATTAGATATGGGCTGACCTTGAAGAGTTGCGTTGAGGTCTTTCAGAATAAATGGCACGCCACGAAATGGCATTGATTTGTCATCGGGGAGTGAGGCTGCGACTTTGCGTGCATCGTCGTCCCAGCGGTAGGTGAGCGCGTTGATGGCGGGGTTGAGTTTGTCGGCACGTTCGAGTGACGCGTTGAGCAGCTCGAGCGGGGTGACCTGTCCGTCGCGAATAAGGCGAGCTTGGTCTGTGGCATCAAGCCACTGCGTTTCATTAGCAATTGAAGCCACAGAACATCCCAAATTGGTTGAAATCGAATTCACAAAACCATGAATTGCTAAAAAGTTAACAGACACTGTTCTATATTCAAGATTTAGTTTGCACAATCATATTTAAACAGATATAGTGACATTAAATATTTGCAGCATATTTGGGGGTAATGAAATGGTGACAAAGCACAAACCTAGCTTCGGAGTTCGAATTCCAGTAGCAGGTCCGTTAGCCAATCCAACCGACATAGCCAGGTCAGCCGTAATGGCCGAAAAACTTGGCTTCGAAGTTGCATGGGTGCATGACTATGTTTGCTGGAATAAACAACTCGACTCAGCCCATATTTCATGTGGCTCGAAGAAGTCATTTTCTGACGCCGCCAATCGCTCAGACTATGAACCGATCTTCTTTGAATCAATAACGAATTTGGCATATATCGCAGGGATCACTGAAAAAATTCGACTTGGAATTGCTGTATTAATTTTGCCCTATCGTGATGCTCTAGTGACTGCAAAGCAACTTGCATGTGTAGATGTACTGAGCAACGGTCGACTCGATTTAGGTATCGGGCAAGGAGCTGCGAAAAGTACCTTAAATACCGAAAATGAAGTTATGGGTATCTCGCGTAAGACGAAGGTGCAACAAACCAGAGAAGTATTTGAAGCAATGAGAGTTGTTTGGAACACTGAGCTCTCGACATATAACGGTGACTTTGTCAATTTTAAAGAAGCCGAAATTTTCCCAAAACCAATTCAAAGGCCAAATCCCCCAATTTGGATTGGTGGATCTGCAGAAAACTCATTGGAAATGATTGCCGACTACGCGGATGCTTGGCTTTCATGGGGGATAGTTCCAGATCAATTTCCTCCTGCATTGGACGACATTTACCAACGACTGCAAAAGCGTGGAAGAGATCCAGAAAATTTTGTGGCAGGAACCGAAATCCAAATCTACTTGGCAGAAACTGTTGAACAAGCTAGAAAAGACGTCACGCCAACAATGTTTGCATTCGAAGAAGGCTATGCGGGGGTCACTGGTGACAAATACAAACCCGGTGGAGTATTGGAGACAATGTGGAATTCGTCTCTAATTGGAACTTCGAGTTCAGTAACTTCCGAAATCAGTAACTATGTGGAAAAGGGATGTACGGCATTTGAGCTTAAGTTCATATACGACAATGTTGATCAGATGATTGAGCAGTGGCACGATTTTGCCGAGAACGTAATGCCTTCGTTCAAATAATTTAATATTTGCCACCTGAGACAATTAAAGCCTGTCCAGTAATAAATTTTGAAAGGTCAGAGAGAAAAAATAATACGGCGCTTGCAACGTCATCGGTCGTGCAGAGCCGGCGAAGTGGAGTTTTAGAAGCCATTAAAAGCCTTCCTTCGGCAATGTCACTACTTGTTGAAGGCATATCTCTCTGGACAATGAGATCATTCATCCTGGAATCAACTGCACCAGGACAAACGACATTGATTCTTATCCCGAGCGGACCACACTCAATTGCCAACGCTTGTGTTGCACCAATAAGACCAAATTTGCTTGCCGAATAGTGAGCAAGCTCGGGTTCTCCACGGATCCCACTAATGGATCCAATATTGACTATCGAGCCAAATACTTTAGAAACAAATGGAATTGCGGATTGCATTAGAAAAAATGCAGCGCGCAGATTTACATCAATTATCTTGTCCCAATTTTCTTCGGATATGGAATCATAAGATTGGAGTTCAACTATCCCCACAGCATTTACCAAAGAGTCAATCTGTCCGAAATACCCTTCAGCCGAATCCAGGTTGCGTTTGATAGCAACTGTGTCGGTGATGTCGACGCGCTCAAAACTTAAATCATTGGGCCAATTCTTCGGCTTATCATTTTTGTCCCAAACGATGATGGAAGCACCCTCATTACGACACCTCCGAGCAATTTGTGCACCAATTTCACCCGCACCGACAACAATAACTTTTTTGTTTTCAAGCAGGTCACCCATGGGATATTCCTAAATTCATGGATGCAACGGATGCTAGAAAAGCAGCGCCGTGCGCCATTGTGTTTTCATCGGGGTCAAATTGATCTGAGTGCAATGGTGCAGCTGACTCAATACTGGTTTCGGGTTTTCTGCATCCGATCATCGTCATAACTCCGGGAACAGAGCTGAGATATGTTGAGAAGTCCTCGGATCCCATTCGTGCGTTGGGCAAAGTTTCTATTTTGGAGTGTCCAAATAGTTCGGCAGTCTTTCTTGTTACCAAATCGGTAAGGCGCGGATTGTTGATTGTCGGTGAATATCCTCTTGTAAAACTGACCTGGCACGAAACATCGTGTGCACTGCATATTCCATCAGCAACACGTTGAAGCGAAGTCCTCATTAGATCTTTATTGGATTGCGAGAATGACCTGATAGTGCCCATCAACTGTGCTGATGATGGCATTACATTTCGAGTCGAGCCTCCTTCTATTTTGGAAACAGTTATGACTGCAGGCTTGAACGGGTCCACTGTTCTGGTCACCATTATCTGGAGAGCAAGCGCAATTTCACACGCCACCGCTATAGGGTCCCGACCTAAGTGTGGTTCTGATGCGTGCCCGCCAATTCCATTGACAGTTATCATGAATGTGTCAGATCCAGCAAGTAATTCACCTGATTTAACCGCAAAATGTCCACTGAGAAGTTTCGGATCCACATGAAGTGCATATGCAGCATCAAACTCATTCAATTCGATAGCGCCATCAGCAAGACACCGTTCGGCTCCGAAGAATCCTTCTTCTCCAGGTTGGAATAAAATGGTGATTTTTCCAACCCACTCCTTTCGTGTCGAACTTAAGATATGAGCTGCTCCGACGGCCATGCTTGTGTGCAGGTCGTGACCACAGGCATGCATCACGCCATCAATTTGCGACAACGGTGCATTAGTTCTGCGTTCAATTATTGGTAATGCGTCTGTATCTGCGCGCAAGAGAATGCTTGGTCCTTCGCGATCACTGTTAAGTGAGAATGCGAGCCAGGTAATTTCCCCTTGACCTATGCGGATAGAGCCGAAGGCATTAGGCAGAGCTTCACTAATCAAGCGTTGCGTGTTTGGATTTGATAGACCTAATTCGGGGTGCTGATGTATCTGTCGCCGCAATTTCGTCATCAGCGTTAAAAGCTCGATACTTGAAGCAAGTTCTTGAATGTTCCCCATCGGAAATACCTCCGTGTCTGTATCTGAACTTGTAACGAGAAGATGACGTGAAAATGCCAATTTCAAAAAGTCATTTTTTAGAATCTTTATGCTTAAGTATAGTAGTATTAAACTAATTTAAAAAAAGTGATTACTGATCCTGGGGGGGTGACAGAGACGATTATGAAATTCGCTGAGTTTGAACTCATAAAACCGAAAAGCCCGTCAGAAGTATCTCGATTGCTTAATGACAATATCGATAGTGCAAAAATTCTTGCAGGTGGTCAGAGTTTGTTGCCTCTGATGGCGCTTAGGTTGGTTCGTCCCGCGCTCCTAATTGATATAACGGGCCTTGATGCAATGTCTGAAATTGCGGTGAACAGCAAAAACCTAGAAATCGGAGCTTTGGTAACTCATCGGCAAGTAGAGCTATTTGGTGACATGCCGGAAGAATTGAACGCGATTTCCATGGGCATGAGAGTTTTGGGACATATTGCAATTAGAAACAGGGGAACGGTCGCCGGGAGTCTGGCTCATTGTGATCCTCATGCTGAATGGCCAGCTTTGATTTTGGGATTGGATGGTTACATCAATGTTGAAGGAGTGAACGGTCCAAGGAGAATTCAGGGTTCTGATTTTTCTTTAGGTTGGTATACGAGCAGTTTGCTACCAGACGAAATCATTACTTCTATAGGTTTTCCGTTGAAAGCCGATGATGGGACTCATACAACCTCATACATGTCTGAATATTCACTTCGTCATGGTGATTTTGCACTCGCAGGAGTCGTGGTTCGTCTGAGCGCCGTTGGGGATCGTATTTCGGATGCTAGGTGTGTTGTATTCGGTATCGCTGCTACGGCTGAGAGATTGACTTTTCTAGAGGACTATCTGAATCAAAGCAATTTGTCCGAAGATTCAACTCGCGATGTTGGGAATATCGTCAAGCAAATTTTAATTGAAAACAACACGCACTATTCCGAATCAATGAGTGATTCGTATTGCATCCAATATTTGATTCCAAATTTATTTACTGATGGGATCAGGGCAGCTGTTGCAAATCTAAAGATTAGTAAAAACCTATGAAAACGCTCATCAACATTCATGTAAACGGGATTGAATTTTCATTGTCCGTCGACCCTTTTATAACTGTTGGTGACTTACTAAGAGAGAACCTACTTCTGAGTGGTACTCGTTTAGGTTGTGAATACGGTAGTTGTGGATCCTGCACAGTACTAATCAACAAAATTTCAGTTAGATCATGTCTTGAGTTGGCAATTCGACTTGATGGTTCCTCAGTGGTAACAGTAGAGGGGCTCAACGAAAATCATCTTGAACTCAACGAGCTCCAAGAGGCGTTTTCGAAACACCATGCATTGCAATGTGGCTATTGCACATCTGGAATGTTGATCACATGTACCGAGTATTTGGAACAAGGCGGGACAATAGACGAGGAATCGATCAGAGATGCCTTATCAGGTAATTTATGCCGTTGCACTGGTTACCAGGGTGCAGTAGACGCCGTTCAAGCTGTTATTCGAAATCGTGTTCGAGCATGAGTCACATTAACTACGTTGGAAAGTCTGTCCGTCGGGTCGAGGACCTGAGACTTCTTACCGGTCAAACGACATTTATCGGTGATATTTGCAGACCGAATATGGCATTTGCGGTGTTTGTTCGAAGCACGGAACCAAATGCATTGATCAAGTCAATCAATGTCGCGTCCGCCGAAAAGGCGCAGGGATTTATAGAAATACTGACGGGAGACGACTTGGACGAGGATGTTCTTGGCTTGACCAAGAAGTTTTATCAGTTAACTCCAGAGTTTGTCAATGAAGCCAACGTGTTTGAATCAAACTATTTTGAGCCAATTCTTGCAGTAGGAAAAGTTGTTCATGTAGGTCAACCGATTGCAGTTGTGGTGGCCGAAACGCGTCAATGTGCTGAAAATATTCGTGATCTCGTTGAAGTTGAATACATCGGTCAAACTCCGGTCGTGGATCCGGAACAGGCGCAAACCGAAGATTCAAGCTTGGTGAATTCGAAATTGCAAAACAACGTAGATGCAGGATTTCAAATTCATGTAGGCGATGTTGACGCATCTGAGAAGAACGCCGATTTAGTTGTAGAACGCGAATTTTACTTCGGTCGTTCAACAGGGTCACCAATTGAAAATCGTGGTGTTGTATCTGAGTGGAATTCAATTAATTCACTTATGACTGTTTGGTCCACCACCCAAATTCCATACATTCTTAGATCCAATTTGCAGATGTGCCTCAAAATGGATGCAACGCAATTAGAGGTTTTAGTACCAGATATGGGTGGAAGTTTTGGGGGTGGAATATATCCAGAAGAGATAATAATTCCGTACCTGGCAAAGAAACTGAACCGACCTATTCAATGGCTCGAAGATCGTGGAGAAAGTATTACAAATTCTCGCCACTCGCGTGATCAGCGAATAAAAGTTCGTGGAGGGTTTGATTCATCTGGAAAAATACTGAGTCTTGATGTTCGCATCGTTCAAGATGCAGGGGCATTCAATCCATTTGGAATTACGCTGATTCACAATGTTGCTACCCACATCAGGAGTCAATATCTTGTACCAAACTTTAGGGCGGTAGGCCTGGCGGTACTCACAAATAAAACTCGAAATACTCCGGTCCGTGGGGCGGGTCGCCCTGAGGCGACGCTAGCAATAGATCGCCTTTTCGATATTGCTGCCAAGCAGATTGGTATAGATCCAGCCGAGATTCGTGAAAGGAATCTGATTCCTTCGAGTGAAATTCCATACTCGCTTGGGATGCTCTACCGTGATGGTGTTCCTGCTATTTATGACAGTGGTGGATTTCAGGAACAATTTACAAAGTTGCTAAAAGAATCAAAATACCTCGAATGGAGAGATATACAAAAACAAGAGCGAGAAAATGGCAGGTTTATAGGTATTGGTTTGTCCTGTCATGTGGAAGCTACTGGGATTGGACCAACCGAAACTTCAAGAATTGTCCTTGAGGAAAATGGTACTTTTACTTTTTTTACTGGAGCACAGCCTCATGGTCAGAGTCACCACACCGTTATCTCCCAAATTGTTGCAGATCAACTCGGGGTAAAGATTGAAAATATTCTTGTTAAATCAGGAAACACCAACTATTTGCCAATTGGATCAGGAACCTTTGGGAGTAGGAGTGCAATTGTCGCTGGTTCGTCTGCAAAACTCTCAGCCGAATTGATGAGAGCAAAGATCATCGATTTGGCTTCGGAATTGCTTGAGGCGAATCCGCTTGACATTACATTCATGGATGGTATTGCCAGTGTTAATGGGAGTTCATCAAGATTCTTGTCATTAGAACAAATCAGCCAGCGATATATTCAAAGCAATCAGACGCAAAGTGATTCTAGATTGCTTGCAGCGAATGCAGAATTTACTCCACCTACTGTTGTCTATGGATCTGGTTCACACTTTGTTGTTCTGGAAGTTTTGGCATCCACTCTTGCTATCAAGATTTTGGATTATGTATCAGTGGATGATTGTGGAGCAATGCTTAATCCAATAGTTGTAGATGGACAGGTTTATGGCGGCGTGGTTCACGGAGTAAGTAATTCGTTGTTTGAGGAAGTCATGTATGACGAAGGTGGATACTGCTCAAATCCAAATCTTGTTGGATATCTCCTTGCATCATCTGCTGAAAGTCCGCGAATTCGAGCCTTTCATCTCGACCATCCAACAGCCAGTAATCCACTTGGAGTTAAGGGTGTTGGCGAGGGTGCTACTTCGTCAGCCCCTGCGGCTATAGCAAATGCGGTTTCTGACGCCTTAACTTCGTTCGCAGTCGAAGTTAATAGCTTGCCGATTACACCATGGGCGTTATTTGAAAAGATTTCTAAAACCAATTTTGCGGAGGCATTGTGATCAGCAATTCAAAGTTAGGTTCAGATATTGAAATTTCAAATCTAGGAATGAATTTTGAATCAAAAAGTGGGACTGTCATTGCCTTGCATGACATTGACTTAAACATCGCTCGAGGAGAATTTGTTTGTGTCGTGGGACCTTCAGGTTGTGGAAAAAGTACGTTGCTCAACTTGGTGGCTGGACTGAGAACGTCATCTGCTGGTGGAGTGTCGATAGATGGTCAGAAGGTTTCTCAACCTCAGACGAATGTTGGGATTGTCTTTCAGCGAGACGTACTTTTAGAATGGCGTACAGTACTTCAAAACGTACTCTTTCAGATAGAAATGCGGGGATTAGACCCATCTAATTATCTTGATAGAGCCAAGGAACTGTTGTCCATGCTGGGACTTGGAGAGTTCTTGAATCACCGGCCATCTGAATTGTCCGGGGGAATGCGTCAAAGAGTTGCAATCTGTCGGGCGCTTATTCATGACCCACCATTGCTGCTGATGGATGAGCCTTTTGGGGCACTTGATGCTCTCACACGAGAACAACTCATGATCGAGTTAGCTCGGTTATGGCAGTCCACTTCAAAAACAGTTTTGTTTATTACTCACAGCATCCAAGAAGCATTATTTTTGGGTGATCGGGTGATAGTCATGTCTAAGCGCCCAGGCGAAGTCATCAAGGATATAAAAGTTGACATTGCAAGACCAAGGAAAATGAGCGAATCTATTCTTAAATTCTCTACTTACACCAGCGAAGTGAGAGGTCTTTTAGGGATTCAAGACTAAATATTGGATTTTATTAAACCGATAAGAATGGAATTTTGATGAACACAAAGAAGATGGCTCTCACTGGAAATATCGTTGGAGTTATTGTTTTTTTAGGCAGTTGGCAGCTGCTCATTTGGGTATTTGGTATGGAAAAATTTGTATTACCAAGTCCGCTGAGTGTGATGAAAGTATTTTTAGAAAATTGGAAATTGCTATTGGTCGCCACCTGGCCGACATTTCAGGAGATTATCTATGGATTTTCGCTTTCGGTCTGTATCGGCATTCCTCTTGCAGTAATAATGGTTACTTTTCGACGTTTAGAGCAGTTGATTTCTCCAATTCTTATCTTTTCTCAAACAATCCCGAAAGTAGCAATTGCTCCTTTGTTCGTAATTTGGTTTGGTTTTGGAATGACGCCGAAGATTTTGATTGCGTTTCTGATTTCATTCTTCCCAATAGTGATTGATACATCGGTCGGACTTAAGTCGGTTCCTCAGGACATGCTTGATCTAGTCGCTTCAACCGGAGGGAGTTTTTGGAGATCTCTGAGGAGGGTCCGACTGCCTCATGCACTGCCAAACATATTTGGAGGACTCAAGCTTGCAATTACATTTGCAACAATTGGGGCGATAGTCGGTGAATTTGTTGGTACCAGTGAAGGACTGGGCTATGTAATTCAAATTGCGAATGGAAGACTCCAAACCTCACTCGTTTTTGCCGCTGTAATTCTGCTTTCTGTTATGGGTCTTCTTTTGTACAATATTGTTGTTGTCCTCGAGAAAAAACTCATTCCTTGGCATATCTCACAGCTCTAAAGCACCGTATTTCCTTGAACAATTCGCATATCGGCTAGTCCGTTGCAACTATGCTTAATTTGTGCCCAGTAAAAGCAAGCATCAACCCACTTCTGCTGAATTTGAACTAGAACAAATTGGCAAAAATCTCAAAAGCATTAGAAAGTTGCGGGGGCTTACGATCTCTGAGGTCGCCAAAATGACTTCAATTAGTAATGGAATGGTAAGCCTTATTGAGCGCGGCGTAAGTGCCCCTTCCCTGGGAACGTTAATAGCGCTTTCAAATAGCCTCGGAGTTTCGCTTGGTGACCTGGTGCAAGTCTCTCAAAAGTCATCGAGTATCTCTCATGTACTTGCTGATGATTTCCCAAAGTTCTCTGTTGAACAAGGTCGATCGCGGAAAATCATTTTTGAAGATTTGAGCAAAGGCATAACTCTTTCAGTCGACTTTATAGAAACCAAGGAAACTAATGACTATGCCCCAGCTTCACACCCAGGTTTTGAAGTGGTTTATGTTTTAGACGGCAAACTTTCGGTAGAGATCGGTGATGGGGTAATCAGAATGGAAGCAGGGGAGCGAGTTGCTTACGCTTCAACCACTCCACACCGAGCAAATAACCTTGCAAAGAATGGTTCAACTGTTCTTTGGCTGAATATTCACGAAATCTAAGTAACCCTCAAAACAGTTAACCCTTGAAATACTTGGCTTTTGGTCGTCTCGTTACTCCTGTTGGTTGGACCGGGGTTTCTCCTGTCAGCCTTTGTTCATCTGATTTGGCAAACTTTTTGTCCATCTGGCAATAGTGGCTACCAGCCCAATAATTTTAACTATTTTACTAGTATTTTAATCATGTTATGTGTAATATTTACGCCATGGGATTAAACGGTTCCATATTTGGTACAAAATTTCTGTTCCAAATCTATCCATAATTTTCCTGGGGGCATGTTATGAAACGACAAAAGCTATTAATAATTGCATTTACGGCATTTTTAGGGGTCTTCGCAGCATCATGCTCGAGTTCCAGTGGCTCTAGTGGGGCGAATTCGGAAGTCCAAGTTACGGACACTACAACGGCACCTGTTGAACCGATAAACGTCAAACTTGGATTGGATTGGACGTGGCTGTCCTATCACATGCCATTTGTGTACGCACAAGATCAGGGGTATTACAAAGAAGCTGGTTTAAATGTCGAGATCTTGGAAGGTCAAGGCTCAGGCACGACAGCCAAACTCGTTGCAACTGGTGAATTGGATTTCGGGTTTGTGGATTCGTCTTCTTTGGTATCTGCAGTTTCGGAAGGCGCCGACATTAGAAATGTCAGCCTCATTTGGCAGCAAGCAAATTTTGGAACTGTATGTGATCCAAAAGCAAATGTGCGCTCACCAAAGGATTTGGAAGGTAAATCGATACTTTTGATTCCGAGTGAAAATGTCTCTTCTGTATGGCCAGTGTTCTTAACCAAGAATGGCGTAGACGCTTCGAAAATCAAAGTGGCAGCCGCAGATTATTCAAACAAAATTACGCTAATGGTAAGCAAAAAAGCTGATTGTATGGCCGGAGTGATTGGACAAGATATCCAATTCGTGCGGTACAGCAGACCAGAGATCACTGACAGCGATGTAATGAAATGGGCAGATTTTGATACGAATGCACCAGGTCATGGCATAGTTACATCAAATAAATTTATATCGGAACATAAAGAAGCTGTTAAGGGTTTTGTAGACGCAACCATTAAAGCTTGGAAAGCTATTTGCGCAGACACCCAGATCGGGGTTGATTTGTACAAAGCAAAATTCCCTGAAGCTAAAGAAGGAGATATTCAATTCGCAATTGACAATCTTCCTTACGAATGTAGTAAGACAATGCCTCCCGGTGGTGGTGACGCATTTGGTCCTACCAACGAGCAGTTGTGGCAGGATCTCATTGACGCTCAAGTCAAATTTGGCGGAATGAAAAACCCACCACTTGCTACTGCGGTATTCACTAACGACTTCATTGGTTAATTCGTAAAACAATAAGGTGCCTTTGCGGAGCTGACTTTCGGCTTTGCAAAGGCACCATTTGTCTGGAGGAAAAATGAGAACTGCAATTAATAGTGCTGATTATGTAGTGCCCATTGAAGGGTTTTCGCAGATGATTTCAGTACCAAGTGATAGACAACTTGTTGTACTTTCTGGGTTAACTGCACGTACCTTTGGCGGGGAAATTGTCGGAGTCGGAAACATGACTGTTCAGACCGAACAGATAATGCAAAATATGAAACAAATAATCTCACAGATTGGGGCCAGTCTGGATGACGTTATTCAAATAAGGAATTATGTCACCGATATTTCTCAATGGGAATCTATTGAGCCAGTGTTTCGTAAATATTGGGGATCTGTTTGGCCGGTTTCAACGATGGTTCAAATTTCTCGATTATTCCATGTTGATCAAATGATCGAAATTGAAGCAACAATTTCGCTTCCATCTGACAATTCTGCGAATAAAGTCTAGAAATCTTTCGTGGTTTCAATTTTTTCACTAGTTGGACGAACTGCGGTGATAACTGGAGGTGCAAGCGGAATAGGTCTAGCCTGCGCTGTCGCTTTCGCGAATGAGGGTTGTGATCTCGTGTTGGTCGATATTGACTCTGATGAACTTGATATCGCAAGAGAGCGACTAGAAGCGGGAACCTCGAGATCAATTCTGACAATTACCGGTGATGTGTCAGATGAGAATTTTGTCCGATCACTTCCAGATCAAATAATGTCTGATGCTGGTCCGATCAATGTATTAGTAAACAATGCCGGCATATCGCCGAAGTCGGTTCCGTTGCATGAGATTAGTTACGCCGATTGGTCAAGAGTTTTGAGGGTAAATCTTGACTCTGTTTTCCTGATGACACGAGCGCTCTTGCCTCAGATGTTGAAAGCGAAAAATCCATCGATAATTAATGTTGCATCAATTTCGGGAATAGTTGGATTGACAAAGGATTTTCTTTTCCAAGCTGCATACTGCGCATCAAAATCGGCAATAATCGGACTCACGCGACAGATTGCAACTGAATATGGGGAGTTTGGACTCCGTTGTAATGCCGTAGCTCCTGGTTGGCACCTAGGCACGAGGTTGGGTGAAAGTTCAGCAAATTTTGCCGGAGAACAAGAAACATTGCAGCAAAGAGTTTCGCAAAGGGTGACGCTTGGCCGACCAGGAGAAGCACATGAACTCGCTGGTCTCTTCCTGCTGCTGGCGAGTAACGCATCAACTTACATAAATGGTTCCGTAATCATTCAAGATGGTGGATGGACTTCTAGCTAATGCCTGTGTATTTACCAACTTAATTTTATTAGGTATTTATATTGCAGATAATTCCGAATTTACAACTAATACGAAAAGGAATAATTGACATGACAATTTTTGACAAAGTGATTAGCGGTGCCGATGTTTGGATTGAGAATTTTGGATTAGCAAAAACAAATATTTACATTAAGGGTGAGAAAATAGCTCGAATCACCGAAGAGATTTATGAAGCGCAAGAGAGTATTGACGCGACAGGACTGGTTGCTCTACCGGGATTGATTGATACGCACTCTCATCACCGTGATCCGGGATTTACGGACAAGGAAACAATTGAAACTGCAACTCGTGCCGCCGCATTAGGTGGGGTCACGGTAACTTTCGCAATGCCAAACGTGAATCCACCAACGGCAACAGTGCTTGATTTGGAAAATCAAATTGCTAACTATTCGGCAAACTCCATTGTCGATTGGAATATAAACCCTTCAGCTAGCAATCCTGCTCTTCTTGAAAGATTCGCAGAGTTGGGATGTGCCGCATTTAAGGTATATATGGTTGTGGATAGTAAGCGCCCATACCCACATATGCCAGCGCTTGGGATTCATGACCACGCACATATTCTTCAAATTTTGGAGGCTTCAAAAGACATCGGTTGTCCCGTGATGGTGCATCCTAACGACCAAGCAATTTTCAAACTTCAAGAGCAACGACATTTTGATGAGGGGATAATTGACCCTGTCGGTTATGGAAAACAAGACTGGATGTTTGATTCATTGGCATGGAGTTCGGGTGTGGCAACTCTTGTGGAAATCAACCATGTTGTAAAGAGCAGATTGCATGTTTGTCACATGCTTTCGGGTCGCATGATTGAACATATAAGGAGAGCAAAGGCGGATGGAGATGCGGTTACATCTGAAGTGAATGCTTTCGCCTTGTTTCAGAGTGATGTAGAAAAAATGGGACCGGTGGGACCATTTGCGCTCGGGCGATTCTTGAAGCCTGAGTGGGTAGATGCTCTTTGGATGGGGATAGAAGACGGAACAATAGATGTTTTAGGAACGGATCACGCACCTCACACAAAAGAGGAGAAAGAACACGGTTGGAAAGATATGTGGCGAGCGCCTTCAGGGACACCGGCGATGCAGCACTATCTCGTTATGTTAACTGATGCTTTGTCAAAGGGAAAAATAACATTACAAAATTTGGTTGAGATCACGTCGCTTAATCCCGCAAAATGTTTCAATCTGTATCCGAAGAAGGGTGTGATAGCGGAAGGGTCTGACGCCGACATAGTTTTGGTTGATCTGAAAGCAGTTCAGACAATATCCAACGATGATGTTGCTAGTAAATGCGGATGGACTCCCTATGATGGCCTCGAAGTAAAAGGAAAGGTAATCTCCACTTTGCTGCGTGGAAAGTTCGTCATGCGTAACGATTCAGTTGTGGCCAATGCTGGAAATGGAAAGATGGCTAAGCCTGTATGAACCAAATTGGTTGCAAAGCCTAATTTTACAATTTGCGACTTTCCCCTCTAGTTCACTGATTGCGGGGCTCCTTGTTTGGAATTTGTAGTGTAGGGGAGTGGTTAATTCGGAAGACTTGGGCGGTACAAAATTTTTTAAAGTGTTAGGCCTTGATTCGATTCGTGAAGTGCTTGCAAGTAGTTTTTTGTTCTCAGTAGGTGTGTTACTTCAAGCAGCAAGTCTTGGCAAACATGTTTTTGACATTACTGGTCGTCCTATAGATATTGGTCTAATGGGGCTGGCAGAGTTTTTGCCGATTTTTCTACTTGTTTTTGTAAGTGGATCAATTGTTGACCGATTTGACAGAAAGAAAATTGTTCTGCTTGCAATGACTGGTGAATTGCTGTGTTCATTTTTTCTCGTCTGGTACTCAACTACTAGACCAGTTTCTGCGGTTCCATTGTTTGCATGTGGATTGATTTTTGGAACTTGTCGCTCATTTTGGTCTCCTGCAATGCGGTCGATGTACCCAATGCTTGTTCCTGCAGGTGATTTACCTTCAATTGTTGCTATCTCGTCCGGAGTTTGGACAGCAGCAATGATAATTGGCCCCGCGATTTCAGGATTCCTTTACAGCCTGGATCAAAGTTTGCCTTATGCAACAACTGCTGTACTCTCCTGCTTGGGAATCATGAGTTTCATGCGAGTCAAGCTCCCAATAGCAAAGAATTTGGAAAGTCGAGATAGCTCCAAAACCCTGCGCTCGGCAATGGAAGGGCTCTATTTCATTCGACGCACACCAATTTTGTTGGCCGCGATTTCACTTGATCTCTTTGCGGTGTTGTTTGGTGGTGCGATCGCACTATTACCAGTAATCGCAGAAGAGCAATTACATGTAGGCGATGTTGCCTACGGATGGCTGCGAGCAGCTGCTGGTATCGGTGCTGCTGCAATGGCGTTGCTCTTGTCGATCAAACCTTTGCGTCGAAGTGTTGGTAAGGCGCTGCTTCTAGCAGTCGGCATATTTGGTATCGGCACGATTGTGTTAGGCACAACACATACATATTGGATCGCATTTGCTGCAGTGTTAACACTGAGCGCCGCAGACATGGTGAGTGTGTTTATTCGTGGATCGATTGTTCCATTAGTGACACCAGACTCAAAACGGGGTCGTGTTTCAGCTGTAGAAAATGTATTCATTGGTGCAACAAACGAGCTTGGGGCATTTGAGTCTGGTGCAGCATCACAAGCCTTTGGCACTCCCGCAGCAGTGATTGGTGGGGGTGTCGCTACTCTTGGTGTTGTGGCCATCTGGTGGTTTGGTTTTAAACCGTTGAGAGACATTGACATGTTTAGTGATTTGGATGCCCCAGAAAATCCTGTATGAAAGTCATCACCGCTTGTCCTCTTGATTGCCCAGACTCGTGTTCTCTTGAGGTAACCGTTGAGCTCGGCAAAATTGTTGACATTGACGCTGCGCCTGTCGGCGAGCAGGCAAACCCGTTGACCGACGGATGGATTTGCAAAAAAGTGAAGCATCATGCGATGCGCGTCTATTCAAAAGAGCGAATCATGACGCCTTTGATACGCACTGGTGAAAAAGGGTCTGGACAATTTCGGAGCGCAACATGGGACGAAGCAATGACCCTGGTGGCAGGCAAAATCTCAAATGCGATAAGCGAATTTGGACCCGACAGCGTGCTCCCGTATCTGTACAACTCTTCTTCTGCTCGTATTGATAAAAAGCGTTTAATGCCGCATCTCTTTGAGCGATTGGGGTGTCCCGAGATTGAGCACACCATCTGTGCTGGAACGAGTTCGGCGGCTTGGGAGCGAGTGTTCGGCGACATGTTGTCGAGTGACCCGATGGATCTCGTGCACTCAAAACTCATCGTGGTGTGGGGTGCGAATCCTGGCGCGAGCAATACGCATTTGCAGCCCATCATCGCGCAAGCAAAGAAGAATGGCGCAGTTGTAGTGGTGATAGATCCGCGTCGCACAAGTGCTGCAGCTCGAGCAGATCTACATATTGCTCTGCGACCTGGAACTGATGTGGTTTTTGGGTATGCAGTTGCTAGGTGGATCAATGAGCAACATCGAGTTGATAACGACTTCGTAACACAGCAT
>Ga0194060_10001433_pt1 | contig 17043 bp, 11 predicted proteins | sample SepL225m_MetaG_FD_163427 | JGI IMG/M metagenome (GOLD analysis project Ga0194060, IMG submission 163427) | Anoxic zone freshwater microbial communities from boreal shield lake in IISD Experimental Lakes Area, Ontario, Canada - Sep2016-L222-5m | ecosystem: Environmental > Aquatic > Freshwater >...
TGGTTTGATCGTTTCTGATAAAAACCATCATAAAGCAAATTAGGAGACAATGCCCTTATTTTAAGCCTGATTTAACCACTGATTCTGCTGAAGAGCCCGTATACTATAGTCGCTGCAATCAAATATCCATGTTTCCTGCTCGTGCGATACTCGTACCTCAACTTGTTCTGCGCCAACAAGGTTGCGCCACAAAAAACGCCCATTGGCAATATTTTCAGCATAACGGTTTGCCAATTCTGTGAAAGCATACTGTTCAATGTAACCATTGATCCTGCTTGCCAATTTTGCTTGATAAACAGGATCATTGCAGGCTGACGGGGTTGCCAGATCACCTAACACCCGTAGAGTGAAGGTAACCTGTAAAGTATCAGCGTCAAAAGGGAGCGCCGCCACGTCAACAGTTTGTATATTCGCATTTTGTATCTTTGCATCCAGTTTCGTCGGATCACTCACTTCTGCTGCTTTGAAGCGGTTAGAGATTGTACCGCGTACAGATTTTTCATTTAACTGAACTGCTCTCCATCCATCAGCTTTACCCCTGTTATCCCAGTTCCCTGCGGCCATGACTGCGTCTGAATTTGCCAGTTTACGTTCAAATGCCAGTACCGATGCTGTCTTGATTTCTTTTGCCATTGTGTGATTCCTCCCTGTTGTTTAGATTAGTTGTCAAAATCTTCTTCCTGATCTTCAGTTTCTGCTGTCAGTTCTGAATTGTTTTTGCACAGATACCAGCCACCCTGCTCTTGATAATGATACCGCCACAATAACTGTTCAATAGATTTCAGCCGGTGCGGGCTGCACCATTCGCCAATGCCATACACCGATTCTGCAAAGGCAAATGGTGTCTGGTTGTCACGGCTGTTAGCTACCTCGCCAGCCTGATAAAGCGGCGAAATAGCCCGATAACCGGTGGCAATCGGCACCAGCCAGCCACCAGCAGGTTTGGGTATGTATTGCCAGTTTGCCTTACTGTTTTCATTCAACTCTTCCCCTTCCGCAAGTATCGGCTCTGCTTTTGCCTTGAGCGCAACAAAATCAAGCCAGGCATCCAGTAATTCCGCTTCGGGATTTTCGGTCTTGATGGTTTCAAAGTGCTCAGAGAGTAAATGGGTTCGATCCAGCAGTGTAAAACCAGGCAGCAGGCGGCGCAACTGACGACGGCTGAAACGCGCCAGTTCATCCTGTGCTTCGGGAATACCAACAATTTCAACCTGCCGTATGGTTTTAATTGTGCCACCTGCCAGACGCATAGTGGGACACAACTGCTCAAGATGGCGTGTTAAGTCTGCAATGCCAAAATCTCCGTTGGCGATAAGACCATTGCATTCAAGCACCAGCGATACAGTCAACTGCATTCTCCCCTCTTCGATAATTGGCGGTGTTTCCCCCTCTTTCGTCAGCGGATTGCGTGACTGAGCAAAAACGTAATCACCACGACCACCCGGCTGATAGCACTGCACCTGATGGTGATGGCAAATGACACCGCAGCCATCAAGAGTAAGTCCATGACTGACTTGCAGCTTACGGGACAACGCATGGGTGTAACCCAGAAAGTTGCTAATTCCGGGAAAGCCAAAGGTAAATCCGGTAATGGCGTTGGCATTTTCAACCTGTATATGGCGAAGAATAATCAGCGTGCTCATAACGTCACCTCCGGCAGGTCTGCTTCAAACTCGCATAATCTGCTGCTTATCAGGCGTAACCGGCGATTCAGCAAGCGTAGCCATTCCTGATGTTCAACTTCCCCAAACACCAGTTGTTCATGTTTTAACCTGCGCTTTAGCCAGAATGCAAAATCATCGGCAATACGTATCTGCCAGTCACCAGTTGCCCGCTCTTGCTGAAACTGCGGGTCATTCCGATAGGGATCAAGCCACAACTGCTGCTCACGTTTTAGCTTACTGGAGACGCTCCATCCAGCAAACTGTGTCAAGCTCTGCACCTCAGCGGCATAATTAAAGAGCGTGTCAATCAGTTCGTCCAGATAAGCTGCCAGTTTACTGCGGATGTTCATGGTGCTGTCGCGACTCTGGATGCTCAATAAATATTGCTGCAAACTCTGGGCTTGCCTCCTGGCTCGACGGTCGAATTCACCGCTGAAAATCGACGTGCTGGTGATTGGCGGTTTTGCTTCCGATTGCCATGCAGGGGGCGCACTGGAGAACAGAAAAGACTTTCCACCTCGGCTACTATTCAACTGCGAAACATTCTGTGGTTTGGAGCCACCAAAATTTTGCTGTGCTATGTTCAAGTAACTTATATGCAACTTGTCACGATACTTCCCTGTTTTCTTTGCTTCCCGAATATTTTTGGGCTCATCGCCGTAGCGGCAAGATACGATACGTTGGAATATGGAATGTGCCATAGATGAAGAAAACAAGGAGCTTAGCAGATTGTATTGTTGTTCACCAACAGGGAAATATAACTGTTTAGCCAACGTATGAGAATTAATGGATTTATCCGTCAGCGCTAAATTAAAACCAAGTACCCACTCTTTCAGTTGCAATTCATTTTGTGCAAAAACGGCCAGAGCACTTTTATCGCCACGCTTAAGGCATACTGCAAGCGCTTCTCCAGCAAAGTCGAGCTGTAGCAGTTTTGCCACATCCAAAGCGGCTGCATTACCCACCGCGTCCACCTCTGGCTTTTTTATAGTTGCCGTTGTCAGATATGGCTCGGTGTTATCAGGCTTATCCAGTGCCAATACACTGCTCCCCCTGGCATCAGCATGGGTAAACTTGATTGCGTGAGTGGCAAGACTGATCTGTTTTGCACGATAAGCGGCATCAGTCAGCCAGCGATTAAATACGAATTTTTCTTCCATGCTTTTAAGTTGCGCATCCAATTCAAGTAGCTTTAAAGAATCTTCTGAATCGTCTTCCGCATTTTTTGCCAGTTTTTCAGCAGCCTTATCAATCGGCTCCATCTTTTGTCGTTTGCGATCATTGATATAATCGGCAATCACTCCCGCCAGTCCTTCATATTCCATGACTCCCCCTTTTGCTATCTGATTTAACCTCAATAAAGCTCTTCATATACTCCAAGTATTGGATGATAACTCCAGCGACGATCAGCGTTTTTATGTTCATCCAATCGTAACTCACCATATCGGGCGCTCACTTCCTGAAGCTCCATATCACGCATTTCTGCCAACCGCTGGTAAATTGATTCCGTTTCCAGATTCAACCAGGACGATATGCCGACAGCATACGGAGGGAGTGTTACCATTTCAATATCAGCACTGGATTTCACTGCAGGCAGTCCATTTACCGGTGGTTGAGTTACATCCAGTTCGACAAAGCATGGCGTATCCCCCTCCTCTTCCAGGCGCAGATAATACGGCTGGTCTGGCGTTGATTTGCGAAACGGCTGCAAATACTGTAACTGCCCACACCAGGTCGGTTGCTTGTGCCACCACAGCTTGGCGCTTAGGTCAATTTGATCTTTGGATTTTGTACCAAATAAGGTGCTCAACAATCGTGCATGTTCCAACTCAACCATGTTTGAATACTGCGCTCTGGATTTTATCCCGCTTGGTTCCTGAATACGCGGAATGGCGCTGACTGTCTGGTATTGATCAAGTCTCAGTATATCCTGCAAGTCATGGTTGGATAATTTCTGCTTATCCCATTCGAAACCAGGTCTGTAATAAGCGAGCTCTTCGCCTTTTAACGCCTTGAAATTCTTAGATAACAGCAGCATATTCGGGCTTTTTGGCGGTACTTGGCGGTGGCGCTGAATACGCCCTGCCAACTGGATCAATGAACGCATTGAGCTGGGTTCGGCAATGGCCCAGTCATAATCATGGTCGCGCCCCACTTCGGCAACCGAGGTAGCCAGCACGACAAACAGGTGGTTTTGTATGGAGCCTTGCCTCAACGCCGCCTTGATTTCAGTGATTTCCCAGAGTTTTTCGGGATGATTCAGGTCGCGCATCAGTGCTGCATCTAGGCGCTCTTCCATATACGAACGCACTGCCAGAGGATGGTGGCTGTGATAGACACAATAATGAATCTGATACCCGGCTGGCGGAGATATATTCATCAACAGCTTTGCAACAGCCACCAATGGCTTGATATTTGCGAAACGGATCAGACCAAGCGAAACCTCTGTGCCATTTGTATGTTTTTGGTGATGATGCTGGTGCAATTTCGGCATCGCCTCAATAAATGCCGTCAACATGGCTTGCAGCGCACCTTGGACATCACCGGCTTGATTGCTCACCGGAACAAGTTCTGCCAGACGCAAGGCAGGTAAAGGTTTCAACTTGCTGATGCGCTTCTCCACAAATTCGGTATGCTTCGTTTTAAAACTATCGCGGACAGAATGATCGCTTTGCACTACGCCAAATTCATCGAACCATGCGCAGCATATATTAACTGGCAAATCAGGCGTACCGCAGGCGTTCTGGTAATCAGCGCGACCTGCAAGATAGGCATCGAAAAGTGCAGTGACCAGTGAAGGAGGCAAAGTTGCAGATGACAACAATACCCGCGAACCAAGCATCCCTGCCCAGTTTACCAGACGGCACAAAGCTGGGAGGTCAGCCAGATCAAAATCATCCGGCTCATCCAGCACTAAATCTGCTGTCATCAAACGCAGCATAGGGGCAATCTGTTTGCCGCCACGCGCCCCTTCGGTTGCGGGAATCAAGTGATCGATGGTACTGACCAGCAACGGGGCGCTGAGCATCTTCAAGAGCGTAGGCGATTCACTTAACCACTGGCTCAAGCGACCATCATTGAGAGTGCCGTCATAGCGCACATACTGGTGTTCGGCGAATAAGGATTCTGCTGATTCGCTGCCGTTATCATTCGTTATTGATTCCGGCTTCCCTTCGCGCAGTTGATGCAGTTGCAAGACCGCCTGAGAGCCGATCAACACCGCCAGATCATCATAGTCAAGGTGCAATCTATCCCGCAACGCATCACCGGTTTGAAGGGTCAAGGTGCGTAATCCCAGAGCGATACTGAAACGACAGCCAAGTTTTTCATCTGCAAGACCATACATGATTCTGGCATTGGCAAAAGTTTTGCCGCAACCGGTTGACGCCATATTAACGCCAAAGAAACCATACTCTTTTGACCTGTCTCGAATTCCACACGCCAAGTCAAATGACTTGTCCTGCCAACGAAACTTCTCGTTTTGGCTACGTTTTTTAAAATCAGGGTGGCGTGTAATTGAAGGCAGCGTTTGTCGCAACATCGGCAGACTGGTCGCCAGGAGGAAGGCATTGTGAGATACACCGATTGTATGCTCATCAAGTTTTTGCTTTCGTTGCCTGCTCTTTGGATCGGTATTGGCGTAAGCAGAATACCGGCTATCCTGCCATTTTACCGATGCCGGTAACGATGAATAATGGTGGTCGGCCAGCATCAATGCCAGACGGGCAAGGTGCGCGGTAAAACGCTGATCCAGCCAGGATTGCTCAAATAGAGTTCGCGACTTAAGCGCACGATGGGCAATCTCTTTTGCTTTTTGCCGCCAGCTCATGCTGAACAATGGGGTTTGCTCTGGAAAGAGCCAGTTATCTTGAATAGTTTCAGAAGGCCACACATCAGATTCGCGGCGCTGTGAATTCCATTCCGGGGCAATATTTTTGTATAGCCACTGATCGATGAATTCTGTTTTTGGAGGATTATCCCCCTTTGTATAAACCAGTAAACGGTGATGCGAAACAATAAGCCAGGCGACAACCCGAGCCAGCGGCGGCAATGCTTCAAACGGATTTGTAAAGGTGGCTCCGCCATCCTTGAGCAACCGACTCAACAGTTCTTTCTCATCCCCTTCGCCAACCGTACTCAGTCTCCCCAACCACTCCAGATCAGACATATCACCCACAAACGCAGCAAACATTCTCAGCGACACCCACTCGTGACGATACGGTTCATATAATCGCCCCTTCCCCTTCAACTTTTCCTGAAACAGCAGATTCGCTTTTCCGAAATCGTGAAATAGGCCGGCAATGGACGAAAGGAGGGCGATGACCTCTGCCGTGTGCCACTGGTTTTCACGCTGTGATTTAAGGATATCCCTCCCGGTGGTATTGGTCGGGACAGTTCCCTGTTCGTTAAAAGCGCTGAGCCTGCCGACTATCCAGAGCAGTTCTGTGCGATTAGCGGATTTGATCCAGTGGCAGGCCACAGCAGTGTTGCGCCTGGCGGTTTTTCGGAGCATCTTGCGCAGGGTTGCCAGTCCCTGTTGGGTAATGGCGGTTTGCCAGGTGCGCTCCCCCTTGCGCTCGGCAAACTGATCCAGTATGCGACGGGTTTCATCTAAAGCGCACTTGCTGCACTCCGAAACGAGCATCACATTCATTTGCTCACCTCGCTGAGGGATTCGGCAACGTCTTTGATTGTGTCGATCATCACATCTAGCGCTTCTGCCTGGTTAAAGTTTTCAGTGCAGCGTTGGCGAAACTCCCGTTCATCTTCACCCTGCATGGCAGCAATGAAGGCTTGCGGTAAAATCAAAGCATCCTTGACAAGGTCGGCAACATCGAAGACCAGTCCGCCGCGCCTCGTTTTTCCGTGCAACACAGCCAAACCGTGAGGCAGACCCAGCACCCATGCCGCCGTAGCACCCAATCCATATGCCAGGTAATTGCCATGATCGAGATAACGATTGGCTGTATCTGTCCCTGATCCATGCTTGGTTCGGGAAAAGTCGCCATATTTGACCGTATTGACCGCTATTTTGTAGAGCGCTTTGGTAAGTGTTGCTTCTTGTGCCAGTATCTCATTGTTATTGCGGCATTGATCCAAAGCAGTTCTGGTGCTGTTCAGCAAAGAAGCAAGCTGATCATGATTTACCATGAAACCATCCTCGCGTTTTATACGAGGTGAAAGCCACTGTTTTTCTATCTCCCCAAGTCGAACCAATTGAAACGCCTTGGCAGCAGCCAGTCTTTTTTCATCCTTAAACCAGAAACTTACCCAGTGTTGCAGGTATTCCGTCGGTCGATATTCGCTTTGCGGCGTAAGCCAGGAGACATCAACTTGTACCTCATTTGCCGCAAACAGAGGGGTGCCGCCGCCACCACAAAAACCAACCAGCACACCGGCTTTTGCCAATTCCCTCATTGCCTTTTGCGTAATGGACGTGCCAGTACCCAGCAACAGCGATGTGGTGTTGGCAATCGGTATGTTCCAGTACATGGAGTTTTTGCCCTCCTCGGTAACATACTCGACCCGACCGCCGTTGACCAATACACGACAGTGCTGAAGGTAGTAAATATTAGCCCTTTTGGAGTGCAGGATAGTTTTTAAATCCGTTGGTGACAAATCAGTCATTTTGTGATCTTTCATGTTTATAATTGAGGAAGGGTATCTTTATCTCACAATATTGCCGCAGACTATACAGGCAGACCTCCCCCATCTAGCGTCCTATCTAAAATTTATTTTTCTTTTTATAGGCTCTTGCAAAAAGATTGTCTTGCCGGAATGGTTCTATCCGGCACCCAGATTTTAAGGTATTTACAAACTGGATTCCGGCCAGAAACCTGCCGGAATGACAGGTTGTTGGACTTTTGCAAGAGCCGCCGTGCCGATACCGGTAACGAACCAAAAAGATACCTGTACACCGTGTCAAGCCTGTGATTCGGCAGGTTCGGCAGGCACCTCCACTTACAATTACGGCATGATAACCAGCACAACTCCCCCCGCAAGAACCGCCAGGTTGCAGGCGGCTGAAACGCCGTGCAGCTTTGAAAATTCCTTTCGCAGCGGATGATCCTTCGTTGTGGTTTCAAACGAACCGATCTGACGTTTTAGCTCAGCCGCCTTCGGTTCAACGTAGAAAGCCTGAAAAGATGTCACCGCGAGCATTGCCACAAGCAGAATGATCTGCACTCTGTCTGTACCCCCTCTCCCGATCAGGCGACAGAGGAGAGCAATAGCGCCGCAGGCAAGCCCCCATTTAAAATATGCCGGAAACAGGTTGCCTACAATCCGCCCGGCTGTGTCGCGCCCTTCGGTCTTGAAGAGAATCGGAGTGAGCAGCAGAGAGAAGATGGCGTTGCCGCCGGCCCACATACTTATTGCCAATTTGTACAACAGTTCAAGATAATTCATGTTTTCCTCTTTTTTGACTTATTTATTACCCCACTTTGCCTGGAGCGGCAAGAGATGCTTTGCCTTTACCCCACTTTTCAAAGGGGGGCAACTTGACCACAATAGCGCCTGCCGTCTCACCTGAAATATCCGATGCAGTTTTTTAAACGGTGCTGGAAGAAAAACGTTTCAAGGCAACGTATCGAACAGTCGGCAATCGGACAAAGAGTTACGAAATAAATCCGCTTGGATTGACTTTTGTCGATGGCCGAATATGCCTTGATGTATCGCAGTAAATAGCCTTGCCTTTACGACGTGATAATTCGCTTGACTAATTTCCAGAATCAGATATACAGTCCACTCAAGACGGGTAAAGCCTGTTATGTGCCTGGGGTGCTGTCATCCATCGGTTGTCTATGAGCCTCGGGAACTTCCACATAGCAGGGACCGTCTTTTTTATTGCCCGCTATTCTTCGTAAATCTTCTCAATAGCTATCTTCTTGCTGTACACGTCATACCATTCTGAATCTCTCAACTCATATTTTCTGAATATCCCCCAGCAAAAAAGATCAGCAGCCTGAAGTCCCGGTTCGTTATGGGAAAGATTGTGATGAATAAATAGCGGAACATTCAGCGGCAATACTGCTTCCAACTGGTTACGGATATATTCGTTAAACGTCCTGATCTCTGAATTGCTCTTGCAACGATCTGTGATGAGAGTCACGGAATCGGCATTTGTAAAATCTATACAGCCTATCGCACTGCGGGCTATTACGTTATAGATGCGGTTCGTGTCCAAGTGGCGTTTTACCAGTTGCATAGCCTTTCTCTTATCAAGGATCAGGGTATATACTTCCCATCCATCCGGTGAAAGTTGGTGGTGATAGTACTCTTTAACAGCCTGTGTCGTTTGAGTGCCTTTAATCTCTCTGGCTTCATTCTTTTTGAAGTTCAGCTTGTTCTTTAGTGTCCTGCGAATAGCATGGCTGAAGGTGTTAGCTGATTCTTTCCCGTCGCACACAAGAAGAGTGATAACGAAATTATTTGTTGTTTTTGCCTTGTTGAAATCAAAGCCAAGATCGCCGGACTCGTCCAGGTAGATAATCACGCTGTTACTTCCCCCTCTCTGCAATCATTCGTCTCCGTTTTTTAGGTTTAAACTTCCACTCAAAGCTTCCATCCCCACCCACTCCTGGGCAATGCGCTGATAACGCTTGAATATATCGGATAAACCAGATAATTCGGCCTCTGCAAGCATTTTGGCAGCATCCTTTGAAACTTCTCCCCCTGTTTTTGATGGAGCCAGTTTTCCATACTTTATCAGCAGGTTGTAAAGCCTGGATTCAAGCTTAACTTTAACGCCAGAGTTCAAGAGTCGTTTTGCACCTCGCGCCGCAATTTCGATACCTTCAAGATCGGCATCGCCAAAATACATCAGGCGGTTATGACCGTAAGATTCCATGGCCGACATGACTCCATCAGCCATTGAGGCAAAGCTGTTCCCCCTTCCATATAAAACGAACCCCCAGAGACCGGCATCTCTGTTGAATCTGCACAGGGTGTTGTACGTCGTGGCATTCTCAACACATATACCGTAGTTGCTCTCGCTGCCGACAGGCCCTGGAAGCCATGGAACTGGCTCAGGCAGATAATAACAGCCAACAGTATCAAGAGTGATGAGAGCAGTTTTGAAGGGAACCGTTGCCGCCAGCGCATCAAGCGCCTTCTCATCGTTAAAAATATCGAGAGAACGCTCCCTGATCGGCTTTTTGCTGATTTGAATGCCACGCGTTTTCTTAAACCAGGCATCAACCGCTATCCAGGGTGAGTCAGAACGAACATTCTTGTCGGCAAGAAATGAAAGCTCCGGCGACCAGATGATTCCGTCTGCGCGTTCAGGCCTGTTTTCCGGTTTTGCTCTGCTTATCCATTCGGGGAGATGCGGAAGAGCGCTCCTGTCCCACAAATGTCCTGATTTGGGGTATTCAACAGATGAATTATCGCGAAGCTCGTCCAGTATCAGCCCGAGGGTTTCTCTCTGTTTTCCCGGTTCAATGGTCATCACAGTTGAAATTGTCTGCCATAACTCCTGCAGAGAAGTTCTGCCGTATTCAAGAGCCGACAGAAATCGCCGGGATTCAGGACGCATGCGGAGCCTCACGGTGAATCAGGAGTGAAACCGCCTCGCCATCGTTGTATATGCTCTTCTCCTGCTGAACAAGGGTCTGCCCTGTGCGTTTGACGATTCCGGCAGCTCCCCCTTTTCTGATGAGGATGTTGAGCGGATACAACCTGCGGATCTCCATGTCTTCCGTTGGAGTGTAGGCAATCATCTGAATGCCGTATTGACCGGTCAACGCCACAATCAACCGGACAAATTCAATGTGATTGCAGGCACCAAACGGGTTATCCATAAGAAGTATCCCGCCAGACTGCCCCTCGAACGACAACAGGTTGCACATTGCCATATAAAACAGCACCGATCCGGAGAGTTTTTGACCTCCTGACCACGAATGCAAACCTTCCGGATGCCCTATCCCGACATAATTGGCACTGGGGGAGGTATCTGGCTTAAGTGTCTCAATTCTATAAGCATTTCCAAGCAGTTCCGAAAGTGCCGACTGGACGATTACCGCTCCGGATGGGAGCCTGCCATCAGCCTGGGCAAGGCGCGTTACGGTGCTGGCGATGGCAAGCAGTGATTGTTCCGAATCCATTTTCACCGATGTCCAGAACCTTACAAACGGGCGGTTTGTCCATATCTGCCATATTCCGCCAAGCGGCGGTATTCTGCTTTTCTTTTCAAGATTTGAGAGGAGTGTGAGTGCCTTTTTGACATCGTGCATGACCTCCGTGACGACAATATTCTTTTTCTGCTCCAGGGTATCAAGCTCATGAGAGAGCGGAGCCATGGCAAATTGTATATGCTCGGCCAGAGTGTCAACCCCTTCCGTCAGTACGCTCTCACAGCGGCGCAACTCATCTTTGATATTCATTACAACCTGCGGAATCGGAGCGCAAAGCGGATCATCAAGAAGCTTTGCCAGATCATTACTCAATCTTTTCAGCTTGTCATAAATCAGCCGTACTCTCTCTTCCCCCTCCGTTTTCGCCTTCCGCGCAGCTTTCAGACCGCTCTCCGCCTCTGTGTCTGTCGCAAACGGCTCGGCCCCCGGCTCAGGTGCCACATCTTCCTGACTGGCCAGGTTTGAAAGAAGATTTACCCGACCGGAACAGCTCGCAATTGCCACTTTTCTTAACTCTATCGCCTCATTCAAAGCGGATATGCGCTTGCAGAAATGCTCAACGTCGGCGGCGAATCCGCGCTCCAGCTCGCGGGACGCTGCCATATCGCCGCCAAACAAAACAACCTGTTGTGAGGAGTGGATGATTTTCAGCTCATTCAGCCTGTTTGTCGCCTCCTCCCCTGTTCGAAAGGCAAGACGCTCCTCAGAAAGCGCCGCTTCCCTGGCGAATTGCATCTGCTCAATGTCATCCTCAGTAGCCCCCCTTCCCCCGATCTGGGCTGACGCCTCACTTATTTCCTCCTCTGACACCCTGCCAAATTTTTCACGCCACTCCGAGGCGGCTTTGGAAAACTCCTTCTGCGCGTTCTCGCTCAACGCCTTGATCCTGATATATTCCGCGTCAATACTGGCGGCGTCAAGAGCGCGCTCTTTAGCGGCAAGAAGTGCTCGCGCCGCTTCAGCCGTTGCCGCCAGAGATATAAATTCCGTGGTTAATGATATTTTCTCACCGGTTAGCCGGTCAAGTTCCTCGCGAATCTTTAAACATCTGGCCTCCCCTTTTGCCGCCAGTTCCTGAGCCACTGATTCCCGCTCCCTGACCTTCCGGATCTCGCTCTCACACCCTGCAATTGCGGCTTCGACAGCAGACAACTCGCCGACAAGCTCTGATATCCGCCGGATGCGATCGTTAGAGCCTGTTTCGTGGGTGTCAATGTGAGCCTTGATGGATTCATGATCCCTTCTCAACTGCTGCAGCTCCCCGGCAGTCGCGACCAGTTCAGCATCAAGTGCCGCCAGATCCGACTCCGCCACCCTGGTCTGTTCATAAAGCTCTGATCTCTCCTGCCGACAGGCATCAAGTTCGCTCTGCCGCAACGAAAGCGCGTTCTCCAGCGCCGGACGCGATGTTTCATCATACCTGGCAAGGAACCCCACAAGTTTCTCTTTCGCATGAAGCAGATCGTCGCGGGATTGTCGTATCACCAGCAGTGCCGCTCCGTATCTAGCTATTTCACCCCGTTTTATTTCGCAGAACTCCGCCGAGCGTTTGCGATCGATGGCAAGCGCAACGTCCGGAAACACAGCAAGACCCTCAAATGCCGCACCGCTGTCACTATCGGTGTAAATCGAAACGATCACCGGAGCCAGAACGCCGCAACCCCCTGCAAGCAGGTCACGCGCCCTGTCAAGCTCACGTTTCGAGGCTACCGCAACCCCGCCGTAGCGTGACGGATAAGCCTCCAGAAGCCGTTTGGCCTCATCGACCGGCACGTTTCTCTCCTCAAATATCTGCCACCAACTGAATGCGTTAATCCCGGCCGGTTTGAGCGCATCCAAAACCCGTTTCACATCGTTGGCGGGTGGCTGCAGACCGCCATGACCTTCGATTGCGGCGATCTGATCGGAAAACTTCAATATTTCCAGCTCAATCCGTCCGATTTCAGAAGACTCTTTCTCATAGCGTTCCTGAATCCTGGATGTGAGAGCCGGAAGAAACAGATCAGGTTCGGACTGCTCAAACAGGGCGCGAATGCCAGGCATCAAGCCCATAGCTGAATATTCCCCGGTATATTTTACAATCGCCTCACCTGCTGTCTGCACGGCTGTTTTCAGGCGATGTTCTTCCGCCTGGCAGGATTTAAGCTGTTCCTGAATTCCGGCGAGCAGGGCACGAAGCGCCGACCTGCTGTTTTCCACCGTTGTACGCCGATTCTCAGCGACAACGATCGAATTAGACAACGCCGACCATGCTTCAGACGGGGATGAGGAGATGTCAGCAAGGAGTTTTCCGGCAGCCAGTTGTTCCAATGAGGCATTCCTGTCGCTCTCCCGGTTGTCGAGTATGACTTTTTCCTGACATTTTCGCCCCAGAGTGCCGGAATACTCCCGCAACAGGTCATCCACTCTTTTCTTCTCTTCTCCCACCCTGATAACGGCGGCGCGCTGCGCCTTCAGTCCGTTTTCCGACTCCTCCAGATCATTGCTGAGATAGCTGAAAAGCAGTGCCTTTGCCATGGCAACATCGTCGGCAAGAGAGCGCACCGGCTCTGCAAGGGCATCAAGCTGACGAGCCAGCTCCTCCGCATGAAAACGGGTATCCTCCACCCTTCCCCTGCCGAACAGCGCCTGCATGGCTTTATGCAGGCGCTTTGTCAGGTTCACTCTGGCGACACACTCCAGATGGTTCACTCTGGCTTCTTCGCAGGAAAGCGAGGCGATCTGCTCTCTGACTCCGCGCAATTTCGCCTCATAATCGGCATATTCAATTTTCTGGCATTTAAATTCTGTTTGATCGTCCGCCTGGTCATATTTGAGACCTGCCAAGTGATTTTCGGCAGCTTTCAGCGTTGCCGCGATCCTTGAAACAACCATTTTCAGTGCTTCCGTAACCCGGAGGCGATGATTCACCGCCGCCGCATAGTCGTCTGCAGTCGGTTTCATCATGACGAATCTGTCGGAAAGCGCGGAGTAGGCGGCGATCTGCGCCCTGGTAACCGGCTCCAGCCGGACAGATTCGCGGTGCTGGGAAAGCATGGCATGGAGACGATCGGTTGTCCCTTTGTCGAGAACATCCTGACAGAGAAATTCCAGCACCATTTCATTATCTCTGAATTTCTTCAGGAATGACGAGGAATCCCCCTCGCTCATGGTGAACTGCATCATCAGCCTGAATTGCTCTATATTGAAACCGATCCGCCGCAGATGCGCCTGCCAGTCACCGATACCTTCGGTAAGATAGAATTCTCTCCCCGGCTTATCATCGAAAACTTCCCGGAGATATTTTTTAGTTTCGCTGATTGTCCTGCGATATGCGGAAACGCGCCCAGGAATCGACGAACTGATCGGCAGGTCGTCAATTCCTAGCTCGTTATCAGCGATAAAAGAAAAGAATACCGTGCTGTTTTCGTACCTCTCCCGATTGCTGAACTGGCTGAATCGCCCGACAACCCTCGTTCTGCCACCATTCATACCCGGCAGGTTCCTGTTGCCTGGCATTGTCCACTCGGTCGCCACAAAACCGATTTCACCCTCTTCAAAATAGTAGGCAAACTGTCTGCCTGAACTCTCTTTTTGAGATGCCAGCTCATGTTTGTGGGGGAGGAAAATTGAAAATATCAGGTGCAGTTGGCTTGTTTTGCCCGAACTGTTAGAGCCTATGATCAGGGCATTTACCGGCGCGCCGTCAACTGAGGAGAGATTGTAGGACAAGCCGTCAAGCCGGGCATCCCTGTAGCCGACTTTCGAAAACCTCACAGAAAGCAGTTCAGCCATTCATCGCCTCCTTCATCGCCGCATCGACAGAAGAAGCCTTTACCGCCGAAAGCACGGCATAGGCAATTTCCTGCGCCCCTTCCGTCTGCAGGCGGACTCTCAATTCCGGGAGAGTTTTATAGGTTCCACCCGCATCTTCACTATCTTTCAGCATCAGGCCATGGTCAGTGAAATATTTAAACGCAATGTCTATCTGGCCACGCAGCGTCTGCTTGCGCGGCTTGCCACCCTTTTCCGAAAAGGAGTCCGCCTTCATTCGCTCCACTATTCTGGCGGCCTCGGTAATTCCCTTCAAAGATGCCGGAGCTTCGCCGTTTTCAAGAGTCATCTTTGCCGCCGCCTCAACGAGGAATTCATAGACCTCTTCAGAGGTAACCGTCTGAACGGAGTCCGAATAGAGTGCCTGTTGCCTCTGGTATGCGCAGGCAAGAATGGCGGCGTTGCAGATGCCTCTTAGAAGCCGCGCCTCCGTTCCTGGTTCCTTGACGACGTCATCGCGCTTTGGCATGAAGATGGAGTCATGCTCCGGCTCTTTGGAGAGAACAACCCCCTCTTCGGTAACCGAGGTAATGGAAAGCCCGAACCGTTTCGCCATGGTTTGAGCCGCTGTCCTTGTCCCGTCCGTATTTGCAAGATATGCCGCCACCAGTTGAAGCACCCTTCTTGATGATTGCCCCTTGCGCGGCGATAGTCCGTATTCAATAATCTCGGCAGCCATATCAACTGCATCAACGCTGATCATTTTCAGCTCCTTTAAGTTCAACCAGATAGTCATCTCCGCTGCATACCTGGGATGCAAAACGGCGATATGTGCGACTTACGGCGTATCTGCCATCGTGATTTCTGTTGTGCGCCCATGCTGCGGATATCATTATCGCCGCAGCCACAGATTCCTCGGTAAAACCCTCCGGTTCCAGCGCCTTCATGATATCCGACAACCGGGTGCCCCCTGCATCCGCCATTAGAGCTATGGTTTTCCTTGCCTTGTCTATCGTTATTGCATCAAAAATGGACAGGGCAAGATCCTCTTCATCAAGCATTTCGTCACCATCAGGCGAGGTATCTATCATCTCGGACGACGATACCGGTTTGAGGAGCAGTTCAGTTACCGCAATGACGTCGTGCAGCAATGCGGGGCGCGGGGTAGCGAATACGGCGTTCACAATATCGCAGGCGGCAAGAAGCGCCTTAGGTTCGAAAACCTCGTTGAAAAGCGGGATAAATACGTCGTTATGCATCGATGGCAACGGGATATGACTGGAAGCAAAACCCTGGCTTGCAATGCAGGAGCTGTAAAGCCGGGGAAGTTCCATAGCGAGTGTCTGCAACTCTCTATACGCATTCCGGCAGCTCTTTATAACCAGAAGCACCCTCTGGGCAAGCGGTCTCTTCTCCTTCGGAAGAGTATCCATACTGGAGTCAAGAAGCTCTTCCAGGGCGGTGTCCGCAGAAATGGCATCTTCCACGTCCCTTTGAGCAATCTGTATTTCAGGCAGCACACTGCTGCCCCAACTGTATCTTCCGGCGTTAGCAAGTATCTTTCGCCGGAGTGTCCTGATTTTTTCACCATGCTGACGGGTAATTCGCTGGTGTTCGTGTGCGGTCTGCAAAGCGGCATGATATTCGCCACGCGCGATCTGTCGCTGAATCACCGCCGCCAGAGCCGTCTGAATATCGCCGATTCCCTGGGTCAGCGTGCCGAGATAAAGCGTAAGGCATGCGGCTGTCGGCCTGACATAGATAGCGCCGCTACGGGTATATTCCTCCAGAAGCGCGTGTGAAAACTCGTAGAAACGATTATTTTCCATATCAAACAGACTGTCAATCTGACTCCCGTGCTCTTTTCTGCAAAGAAGTTTGTCAACAACATTTTTGCCCCAGGTCGCAACATCTTCAGAATCAGGTATTTCCGCAATCACGCCGGTTGCTGCAAGGGCTACAAACTGACGAGAGAGATCGGCGGCAACACGCGCCTCCAACCCCCTTACCGTCAGATCACTTGTTTCAATATCAAGAAGCCTGAGCGAATCTATCGCATGACCGATTGCCATGAGTCCTGTTGTATGTGGATCTATGAAAGAGAATGGGGGGGAGGAACTCTGCGCAACGATGGAGGAAATTGTTGATAGAGTTGCAACCGTCTGAGAGCGGTTCCTGAGTGCGGCAGCCTCTAACCGGTCAAACTCGTCGCGTACAACACTGATTTCTTCTTCTGTAGCAAGCTCTGCTGAAGTACCGGAAACTGCATCGAAATCAAAAAATGTCTGTATATTTTGCATTTATTCGTACCAGGTGACAAAATCAGGATTCATATTCTTTAAACCTACGGTGCGAATCGAGGCAGCATAGCAGGAATATAGCAGGCAATCAATCATCCAGAACATCCCGATACAGCACCCACTCACCGGTATAAGTTTTTAACAACACCCCCCCCCCTGAATATTCCGGGGACATAATACCAATATTTAATC
>Ga0194060_10001434_pt1 | contig 17034 bp, 16 predicted proteins | sample SepL225m_MetaG_FD_163427 | JGI IMG/M metagenome (GOLD analysis project Ga0194060, IMG submission 163427) | Anoxic zone freshwater microbial communities from boreal shield lake in IISD Experimental Lakes Area, Ontario, Canada - Sep2016-L222-5m | ecosystem: Environmental > Aquatic > Freshwater >...
GTAGATAGAGAGACAAAAACAGAGCAGCCGCTTGAGTCTATCATGCAGAAATTTATCGGAAAAGATGAGGCGAGCGGCAAGCCATGTCTTAAAATACCTCTGCCGGAGCCGGAGGTGATGAATTCAATAGTTTCAGGATTACAGCAGCTTTTCAGGAATTTTTCAGGTACGAAATAATATTTTGCTTGGGGTTATGAATTGTACTTTCTTAGTATCTGCTTTGATAATGCAAAAGCTAATGGTGTCGGCGAACTTAGACTGACAAAAAACGAAAGCACTCTCGATAAGTGGACAATTTTACCATCCGGCATTAAAGGAAGGGAACTGTTGCAGTTGATAGCGGTCGCGTGTGGCGGTGCCAATTTGTTCTCTCGGATCTATTTCCCGACTCATGATTTTAATCGCGATATATCAAAACCATTGACTATTGGATTTAGCATTGCAACCATCCATCCTTACGAGGCTCGTCACAACCCCGCTGGCATTTTTGGAAGTGCTGTTCAGATTGATAAGAATGGATACTTAAGAGCTATGGGCATATCGGAATTGCATTTTATGCCCAGTGATCTGCCAAAAATCAAAGCGAGGAGTGGGGTCAGTAATTCATCACATTTTATTCTTGGTTACGGATATGAACCGCATCATCATAATAATACAGATGATTTTGATTATAATGACAAATTTTTTCGCGTAAATCGCTTTCATTCACTATTTATAAATTCTGCGCCACTGACTGATCCAGTTGAATTTCTTACCAGAATTAACTATCGGGGCGTCGCCTGTAAACGTTTGGCTCCTCTCCATGTATTAGAACGCCTGACCTCACTTTTTAAGGAACATCTTGCTATTGATACAGATGGTTGGATGGGTAAGAATTGCAATTTCAAGAAGGAATGGGATGCCATTGAGCCTTGGCAGAAGCGTGTTGCCCTGCCTGCGTTAGACGCAGCACGTCACCTGCACTATGGGTTTCAAACTTTAAAAAATCCGCTCGATATGCCAGTTCTGCTCCTCTTTGATCGCCCAGATCTACTAAGCGGGGCAAAGCTATTTCCTGATTGGGTAAGAGTCATGGACGCCCTCCTGCCAAACGCCCAGTTTCTTATAACCACAGATAAAAAAATGAAAAGTTGCTTTCCGGTGGATATTCTCTCCAATTCTCTTCCCATTCCTGCACAACAGGTGACGCCGAAGGTTACTTCACCAGTAAGGTCTAAAGGTGCTATTTTGCTTATAGATGGTGATAGCGTTATAGCTAATCTGGCGCTTATGAAACTGAGTCGATATTTTAAAGAGCAGGGGAAGAGTGTCATCCTGTCGCGAAAAGAAGCCTATATGCCTGGCGTTGAAGCTGTCTACGCGAGTTATATATTCAGCAATCCATTGACTCTGACTCGTGTAGATAAGTTGCGAAAATATTACGGAGATTCTCTTTTAGTGGGGGGTTCCGGAGTAGATGTCGTTCAACGTATCTCTGAAGATATCGAAAAACTACCCCCTGATTACAGTTTATATCCGGAACTTGGAGACAACGCTATCGGATTTCTGACAAGAGGTTGTCCATTTAACTGTTCATTTTGCTTAGTTCCGGCCAAAGAGGGTCAAATTCGTCAGGTAGCTGATTTGGAGGAACTGCTACAGGGTGGTTTGCAAAAACTTATTCTGTTGGATGACAACATCCTTTCACATCCTAAAGCAACAGATTTTCTTGAAGAGATGGTTCGGCGCAACTTGATGGTTAATTTTACGCAGACACTGGACTTGCGTCTGGTGGATCAGGATATTTCGTTATTGTTGAAACGAGTTCAATGCTCAAATCTCAAGTTCACCCGCACTGTATATCATTTCAGTCTGAATGATGTATGCAACCTTGACCTAGTGGCAGAAAAGTATCGTCTATTTGGTTTCACCGGTAGAGACAACGTCGAATTCATCTGTATGTATGGATTTAATACTACTCTTGCAGAGGATGTTGAACGATTCCGTTTTCTTCGCTCTCTGCCGGGTGTATATGTTTTTGTCCAGAAATATCAGCCAATTACCGGGGGACCACCGACAACTGCAACAGGGGATTATTTTTTTGATGAAAACGCAGACGAGTTAATAGATCAATTGGTTCGCATCTGTTTTCCCCAAAACATGAAAAATATGGAGAAATACTACCGCTGGCTCAGTAAACAGTATTTAATAACTTTTGGGAGGCTTCACGAAAGGTTAGTAGACACAATTTTCAAATACAACAATCGACAGCAGAAAGGCATTTATACTGCGAAGATGATTTCACGGTTCACATAGAGAACAGGAAAAAACTTGAACATCGAGTAGATGGTAACAAAATGAAAAATCGAGAGATTACAATAGTCGAATACAATCCATCCTGGCCGATTTGGTTTGCGGAGGAACGTGAGCGGTTGAATGCTGTTATGGTTGGAGCATTTGAGACAATAAACCATATTGGAAGTACTGCCGTCATTGGGATGGCGGCAAAGGCTTGTGTTGATATCAGCATGGTAGTAAACGTTTTTGAAGAAATGGAAGAGTATCAGAAAAAACTGGCTTGTTTGGGATATAAGCATGTAAATGGTTATCATTGTGAAAAATGGTATTTATTTGACAAAAAGGATGAGCAGACCCAGTATCATTTGCATATTATGCCGGTTGAATCGTTGCGTTGGCGTGAGCAGATCGTATTTCGAATTATGATGCAGAATCATCTGGAACTGGCTGCAAGATATGAGTGGCTCAAGAAATATTACGCAAAAAATGATAGACAAGAATTTTATGCCATGAATAAAAAGCCGTTTGTTGATAACGTTATCGAAGACAGTCGCGTTGATCTCAATGATCTAAGCTGGTTTGAAAAATATGGCAAATAAGGGAAGAGGCAAGTTGTTGAGGAACTAAAATCATGGGAACTATAGGCTATTTAGAGCCAAATGAACTCCAGGCACTGAACGACATCAAGCAATCGGCAGTCAATTCCGTTGACAAATATACGCTTTAGACGTACATATAATCTATGCACACTTTTATAGAATTACATCCATTTTCAACAGTTCGCGACAAGTATCTGGATGATGACTAATTCGCGGCTTTTCAACTTTACCTGGCTAATCATGCTGATGCAGGAGATGTGATTCCGCATTCTGGTGGTTGCCGTAAGTTGCGATGGGCAATTGAGGGACGAGGGAAAAGAGGTGGTGTGCGAATTATCTACTTCCTTCGCCTTAACTCGGGACAGATTGTGTTGGTTACAATGTACGCGAAGAATGTGCAGGACAATATAGACCCCAACCTGCTAAAACGCCTCAAGGAGGGTTTTGAAAATGGCTAAATTATCTGAAAAAGAACTGGCTGCATATGAAAAGAGTCGTGATCCGAATTCGGAACTATTGCAGACATTGCATGATATGAAGGAAGGTCACTGGGTCAGGAAAACCGAGTTTACACCTCAACTGGATGGATCAATTAGGCGCGTGATTTTGAGACGGGACGGGACAGTAGAAAAAGACCAAATCATTTCAGCAGAAAAAGCGCAAGTTGCGACTGCAAGAGCAGCAACCGGCTTATCTCAAGCACCGTTTGCGAGGCTTCTGGGAGTTTCAATCCGGACTCTTCAAGAATGGGAACAGGGGCGAAAAATACCGTCAGGGGCTGCAGCTACGTTACTAAAAGTGGCTACGCGGCATCCTGAAATATTGCAGGAGTTGGCAGTGTGAACGGATAAGTTGTATTCACGGTTTCTTTTTTATATCATTGTGTTTAAAATAGCCTTGTAAATTTAAACAATAGTTTTTTGCGAGGTTTGTGTGAAACGATTTATAGAGAGACAGTTTGCAGAATGGAAAGAGAGCCCGCGCCGAAAACCGCTGATTCTGCGTGGTTTGAGGCAGGTTGGCAAAACGTGGTCAGTCAAGGCTTTCGGGAAAAGCTCTTTTGACAATACTACGGTTGTTGATTTGGAACGAAATCCGGGGTGGCGAACTGTATTTGATGGCGATCTGAATGCCAGGCGAATCTGTTCTGAACTGGAGATTTTAACCGGGAACAAGATTCAACCGGGTAAAACACTGCTCTTTATCGATGAAATACAGTCAGTGCCCAGAGCCATAACTGCTCTGCGATATTTTTACGAGGAGATGCCGGATCTTCATGTAATAGCAGCCGGCTCACTGCTGGAATTCGCACTCAGGGACATTTCTATCCCAGTTGGCAGGGTTCAGTTTCTGCAGATGTATCCGCTCTGTTTTGCGGAGTTTCTTGAAGCTGTCGGCAATACAGAGGCTGCGGGGGTTGTGCGGGCTCCCCCCAGACCTGTATCGCAAATGGTACACGATTATCTGATTGCTGAACTGAAAAAATATTTTTTTGTCGGTGGAATGCCGGAATCTGTGCAGGCATATTGTAATACCGGATCTCTCCGGGATGCTTTTGATGTTCAGAAGGAGTTGATTGAGGCGTATCGGATGGATTTCGCAAAATATGCGCCACATTCAGACAAACTCTGCCTTAACAATGTATTAACCACACTTTCCCAGAGTGTGGGACAGCAGATAAAGTATTCTCGACTGGCGGAAGGATACTCAAATCCGACGCTGAAAAAAGCGTTTGAGTTGCTCTGCCTGGCCGGGATTGTTCGCAAGGTCTCTTCCGCTAATCCGGTCGGGCTCCCATTGGGGGCGTCAGCATCGCCCGCCGTCTTCAAGGCGATTATGGCCGATATCGGGCTGATGCAGGCGCTTTCAGGGATGGCTGTAGATCAGGAGTATGCCAGAAATGATCTGCTTCAGATTTATCGCGGAGCCATGGCCGAGCAGTTTGTAGGGCAGGAAATGCTTATCTCGCAGCAGGGTGAACTTTTTTACTGGGACAGGCAGGCAAAGAGCAGTATGGCAGAGGTGGACTTTCTTGCCCTGGTTGATGGGAATATTCATCCAGTCGAGGTAAAAAGCGGAGTATCAGGCAGCTTGAAAAGCCTTCACCTGTATCTGGAAAGTTTTGGAGCCGGGGGGAAGGGGATGGTTTTTTCCATGCGACCATATTCAGATTTGCCTGATGCAGGTATAACATTCATCCCGCTTTACTATGCCATGTCGGCAACCGGATCAGGGGGAGCAGAGCTGTCTTAAACTTAACTGGAGCATGAATGGTAGATAAAAAACAAAAAGGAGTAACAATGCCAAAACCCAAATTGACAATAAACCAACTTATTGTTGAGGCCAAACTCTTTTCTCAAGAAGAGTCAACACATGATGAACCTTCCTTGTATGGTGTTACTGACGGTAAGGCGGTTGGAACCTATCTGGAGCATAAATTTCAGAAGCACTTGCACACTAAATACGTTTATGTTGAAGGTTCATCGGCAAAAGGGATCGATTTTCCTGAGTTGTCAATTGACATGAAAGTAACGAGCATCAAACAACCGCAGTCTTCATGTCCGTTCCATTCGGCAAGACAGAAAATATACGGACTGGGATACTCGCTTCTTGTTTTTGTCTATGACAAGGCAGACCACGAAATCAACAAAACATGTTGCCTGACAATTAAGCACACCGTTTTTGTTGACCAAAGCAGGACGGCTGATTTTCAAACTACATCCGGACTGTTGAAAATACTTGAAAATAGCGGAAACATAGATGATGTAAGTGCTTTTTTCGAGGAACGTATGCTTCCAGTCGATGATATTCAAGCTCAAACACTAGCGGAGGAAGTCATTTCCAGTCCGCCTGGTGTAGGCTATTTGACCATATCAAATGCCTTGCAATGGAGACTCCAGTATAATCGAGTAATTCAAGAAGCAGGTTCTGTCAGTGGCATCCAGCGGGTACTCTAATGACGGTACAAAAAGAGTATGGCGATTTTCAGACCCCAGTTATTCTCGCAAGAGATGTTGTTTCTCTTATAACAAAAAAATTTGGAGTTCCAGGCTCTGTTGTTGAGCCGACTTGCGGATTGGGTAACTTCTTTGAAGCAGCATATTCTGCCTGGGGTGCTCAAATTTCTTATCATGGCCTTGAAATAAATCAGGCATACTGTAATTCAGCTAGAGACCGATTCAAGAATGTTGAAAACATTAAAATTGAACAGCGAGACTTTTTCTCAACGGAATGGCAACATCTCTTGAGTCGCCAATCCAGTGCCATGTTTACCCTTGTAATTGGAAATCCACCTTGGGTTACCAATGCCACGCTTGGTCTTCTAAATAGTAATAACCTGCCTGAAAAATCGAACTTTCAAGGACTTAGAGGCTTTGATGCTAAAACAGGAAAAGCAAACTTCGATATAGCGGAATGGATGATTATTCGCCTTGTCGAGGCTTTACCAAAGAACGGTGTTCTTGCTTTTCTCTGCAAAACGGCAACCGCCAGAAAAGTTCTTATCCACTTTTGGCAAGAGAATACCGCGATATCGAATGAAGAAATCTATCTCATTGATGCAAAGAAACACTTTGATGTTGCAGTTGACGCATGCTTGCTGATCTTACGAAAGTCAGCAGAGGTTAACACTACAGCCAGCGTCTTTGAATCACTGCATGACACTAAACCGGTCAGTAGATTTGGTATACAGCAAGGAGAATTGATTGCAAATCTCTTTGATTATCAGCGTAATAAGCACCTTGACGGCACTTGCAACTATAAATGGCGTTCCGGGATCAAGCATGATGCTGCGGATGTAATGGAGCTTACCCGCTGTAAAGACGGGTACACTAACGGGATGGGTGAAACTGTCCAAATTGAAGATGATTTTGTGTTTCCACTTCTCAAATCCTCTGATCTTGCCAACGGTCGTCTCATTCCAAGGAGGTCTGTCGTAGTTACGCAGACTACCGTTGGAGAGGACACCACTCGAATACATTCAATAGCACCGATGACATGGGCATATCTTGAAGCCCACTCTGCTCGACTGGATTTTCGCAAGAGTTCAATTTATCTAAAGCGTCCACGTTTTTCGATTTTTGGAATTGGCAAATATAGTTTTGCTCCTTGGAAGGTTGCGATTTCTGGTCTATACAAAGAGCTTCGCTTCGAAGTTGTCGCTCCAATAGATGGTAAGCCAACAATGGTTGATGATACTTGTTATTTCATTCCATGCGCCACGGAAGAGGAGGCACGTTTCTGGGCTGGGTTGCTTAGCCAGGAAGACTGCATGAGATTCCTGCATTCATTGGTGTTTTTCGATGCAAAACGACCTGTAAACGTAGATATATTAAGGCGGTTGGATTTTGCAGAACTGGCTAGACAGCACAACGTATTCGATCAAGCCTCGCTTTACCTGCAGACAGCGGGCAGATTGGAAGGCAAGAAGCAACAAATGCTGGTTTTTGAAAGTGAAGATGAATATCTGGGAAAAAGCGGGACACTCCCCTATTAAATTCGGGTCGGGGCGAACTATGAGGGTCGCGTCTACATTCTTCATAAAATGGATCGAAAGATCCTGATTGAGCATTTATACACAGTAGGTTGGGCAAAGGCGGTCTCTTGCCGTGCCCAACATTGACGCTGCCTACAAATCGCAAACTACGACAGTCCGCAGGTGCAATAAGAGGACAGGCAAGTTATTGAGTTATCAATCAGTACCAGATATGGGTATCAATCAGAATTATTATCGGCGAGAAGCAGAAAAGAGAAGTAGTACTTTCTTGGTTAAAGTGGTGGGGCGAGAAAAGTAGCGTTTGTGCCGGAATAGATCAATAATGATACAACTCTCCACGGAACTCTGGTTGAAAAACTGTGTCCCGCTGTTTAGCCTTCAAGGCCAACCTCGGAACGAAGCAACTGCGCTGAAGATGCTGTGCCATTCCCCTTTAGAGCACGTTCCAGCGCAGAAAGAAGCCTTTCGGCATTCCTGGGGGAACGCATCAGGTGAGAGCTTTCCACCAGACTTTCAAGTTCATCAGCAGCGATCATAGCTACATTGTTTCCGTTGCGACGACGTATAAGGACAATTTCTCGATTTTCTGTTACCTCGTCACAGAGTCCGGCAAAATTTGCTCTGGCATTGGTGTAAGTAGTTTGAAGCATGTATGTTTACCTCCAGTTTAGGTACAGGAACACTGTACAATAGTGCTTGTTGTCAGTCAACAAAACAAAAAGGAGTCACATCTAAATGCCAAAAAGAACAGACATAAAAAAGATCCTCATCATCGGAGCCGGCCCGATTATTATCGGACAGGCGTGTGAATTTGACTATTCGGGCACTCAGGCCTGCAAGGCGCTGAAAGAGGAGGGATTTGAGGTTGTTCTGTTAAACAGCAACCCTGCAACCATTATGACCGACCCTGACTTTGCCGACCGCACCTATATTGAACCGGTGACGCCGGAGATTCTGGCAAAGATCATTGAGAAAGAGCGCCCGGATGCTCTGCTGCCGACGCTTGGTGGGCAGACCGCTCTGAACACCGCTGTCGCTGTGGCCGAGATGGGGATTCTGGAGAAATTCGGTGTTGAGCTGATCGGGGCTAAACTTCCTGCCATCAGGAAAGCGGAAGACAGGACACTCTTTAAGCAGGCGATGGAAAAGATCGGCCTGGCTGTTCCACGCTCCGGACTTGCCCATAACCAGCAGGAGGCGATGCAGGTAGTAAAGGCTATCGGATTTCCGGCTATTATCCGCCCATCGTTTACTCTTGGCGGCACCGGCGGCGGGATCGCTTATAACATGGAAGAGTACGAAAAGATGGCTCTGGCCGGGATCGATGCCTCACCTACAGATGAAATTCTGATTGAGGAGTCGGTCATCGGTTGGAAAGAGTATGAGCTGGAGGTGATGCGTGACACCGCTGATAACGTGGTGATCATCTGTTCAATCGAAAACTTCGACCCGATGGGGGTACACACCGGCGACTCAATCACGGTGGCTCCTGCCCAGACCCTGACGGATAAGGAGTACCAGATTCTGCGGGACGCCTCCTTAAAAATCATCCGTGAGATCGGGGTCGATACCGGCGGTTCGAATATCCAGTTTGGCATCAATCCGAAAAACGGCCATCTGGTGGTTATCGAGATGAATCCTCGCGTCTCCAGATCATCCGCCCTGGCATCCAAGGCGACCGGCTTTCCGATCGCCAAGATCGCCGCCAAGCTGGCGGTCGGTTACACACTGGATGAGGTTACAAACGACATCACCCGCGAAACCCCGGCCTGTTTTGAGCCGAGCATAGATTATGTCGTCACCAAAATCCCCCGTTTTACGTTTGAAAAATTTCCGGCCGCCGATGCTACCCTGACGACTCAGATGAAGTCGGTGGGGGAGGTTATGTCTATCGGCAGGACTTTTAAGGAGTCTTTTCAGAAGGCGCTCCGATCCTTGGAGATCGGTGTCTGCGGTTTTGACTCAAGGCTCTTTGATCTCTCCGAAGAGACCCGCCGCGCCCTGACCTCCAAAGAGGTGCAACTGCTCCTTGAAAAGCTCCGCGTACCGAACGCTGACCGCCTCTGGTATCTGGGGGATGCTCTTAGAAGCGGGATGAGCGTGGAGGAGATATTCCGGCATACCGCTATTGATCCCTGGTTTCTGCATAATGTCCGGCAGATTATTGAGATGGAGGATGAGATAAAGCGGATAAAGATTGACAATGCAGATATTAAGGAAAAATTGCGTGAAGCGAAGCAGATGGGCTTTTCCGACAAGATGATCTCAAAACTCTGGTCGATCAGTGAAGAAAAGGTGCGCGAACTTCGTCACTCTCTGGGTATCAGGCCGGTCTACAAGCGTGTTGATACCTGCGCCGCCGAGTTTATCGCCTACACCCCGTATATGTATTCAACCTACGAGGATGAGTGTGAGGCTGAGCCGACCGACAGGAAGAAGATTATGATCCTGGGTGGTGGCCCGAACCGGATCGGACAGGGGATAGAGTTTGACTATTGCTGTGTTCATGGCGCTTTTGCCCTGGCGGAGGATGGCTTTGAGACGATTATGGTCAACTGTAATCCCGAGACGGTATCAACCGACTATGATACCTCCGACCGTCTCTACTTTGAACCGCTGACCCTTGAAGATGTGCTTGAAATTGTTGCCAAAGAGAAGCCTTTTGGTGTGATAGTCCAGTTTGGCGGCCAGACACCGCTCAAGCTGGCGGTGGCTCTGGAAAAGGCTGGTGTGCCGATAATTGGAACCTCGCCGGATGCTATTGACCGTGCCGAGGATCGGGAGCGTTTTCAGGAAATGCTGCATAAGCTTGGACTGCTTCAGCCGGAAAACGGTATGGCTCGCTCCTTTGAGGATGCCGAAAAAGTTGCCGACCGTGTCGGTTATCCGGTTGTGGTGCGCCCTTCATATGTGCTTGGGGGGAGGGCGATGGAGATCGTCTACGATGTGGAGAACCTGCGGCGTTACATGAAGACGGCTGTTCTGGCTTCGCCGGAGCATCCGATCCTGATTGATAAATTCCTCGACGAGGCGATTGAGATAGATGTGGACGCCCTCTGTGACGGCGTGGAAGTCGTTATCGGCGGAATCATGGAACATATCGAGGAGGCCGGCATTCATTCGGGCGACTCGGCCTGCTCGTTGCCACCCTATTCGATATCTGATGAACAGGTTACGGAAATCAGGAGACAGACCGTGCTGATGGCACTGGAGCTTAATGTCAAAGGTTTGATGAACGTTCAGTATGCCATCAAGGATAACAGAATATTCATCCTTGAAGTCAATCCCCGTGCATCGCGCACAGCCCCATTTGTTTCAAAGGCTACCGGCCGGCCTTTGGCAAAAATAGCAGCCAGGATCATGGCAGGAAAGTCGCTGAAAGAGCTGGGAATTTCGGGCGATATCGTGCCGAAGCATATTTCGGTTAAAGAGGCGGTCTTCCCGTTTGTAAAGTTTCCCGGAGTGGACACGCTTCTGGGGCCGGAGATGAAATCTACCGGCGAGGTGATGGGAATAGGGGACACTTTCGCCGAGGCGTTTGCTAAATCGCAGCTTGGTGCCAATGTGAAAATTCCGCTTGTGGGGAATGTTTTTATCAGCGTTCGGGATGCTGATAAGAAACATGTTGTCAGCGTGGCAGAAAAACTGTATAAGTCCGGTTTTGGAATTCTGGCCACCGGCGGAACCGCCTCTTTTCTCGAAGAAAAGGGTATCTCCGTTCGTCGCGTCAACAAGGTTCTTGAAGGCAGGCCGCATATAGTTGATGCCATTAAAAACGGTGAAGTTCAGCTTGTTATAAATACGACACAGGGAGCCCAGGCCGTGGCTGATTCTTTCTCTATCCGCCGCGAGTCGCTGATGCACGGTCTGGCATATTATACGACCGTTGCCGGAGCAAGAGCTGTTGCAGATGGCATTGTGGCGCTCAAATCTCAGGATCTGGGTGTCAAACCGATTCAGGATTATCTTTGCTAAATTTATTAGGAGCCAGGTGAGTAGATGTCGCATACGATTCCGTTGACAAAAGAGAGTTTCGAGGCGCTTCAGGAGGAGTTGAAGCGTCTTATCAGAGAAGAGCGCCCCAAGGTTATTCAGGACATTGCAGAGGCCAGAGCTCACGGCGATCTCTCTGAAAATGCAGAGTACGATGCCGCAAAGAACCGGCAGGGGTTTATCGAGGGGCGTATCCAGGAGATAAACGGCAAGCTGGCACGCGCCCATGTAGTTGATCTGTCAGGTTTAAAGCCTGACAAGGTTGTCTTTGGATGCACGGTTACGGTGTACGATACCTCTACGGAAGATGAAGTTACCTACAAGATTGTGGGTGAGGACGAAGCGGACATCAAGATAGGGAAGATTTCCTGTACCTCACCGGTCGGCAAGGCGCTGATCGGCCACAAACTTGATGACTCGGTCAAAGTGGTAGTCCCCTCCGGTAAAAAGGAATACGAGATAATTGACATCAAATACGAGTAGATCAATTCGCCAATAATGGAGATCGAAATGGCAGATAAAATCAGTAAAAATATGACATTTTTTGAAGTTATGCGCACTTATCCTGAGTCAATCAAAGTGCTGCAGAAGCATAATCTGGGTTGTGTCGGCTGCATGGGGGCACAGAATGAAAGTCTGGAGCAGGGAGCCAATGCTCACGGTCTTGATATTGGGGTACTGCTGAAGGATTTGAACGCTGCTGTTTGTCCATAACAATGCTGCAAACTGCCGGGCAGGTTTGAAATCCTGTGGCTTTGCAGAAGACGATGAATGCTTTTGCGGGTGAGCTTCGTTAAACCGGGAAGTCCGAATGCTGTGACTTTACTATTTTTGCAGCACTCTCTTCATTTCAGCGATCAACTCTGTCATTTCCATCGGTTTTGATAAATAACCGTCAAAGCCCTCTGCCAGAAAACGCTCTTTTACTCCGCGAAAAGCGTAGGCTGTAAGAGCAATAACTCTCTGGTGGCGGGTTGTCCCCTGTTCCCTTCTGCGTAGCTCTCGCACTGCATCTTCGCCATTCATAACAGGCATCTGAATATCCATCAGCACTATATCGAATTCGCTCTGTTCAAGTGCTGAAAGACTGTCCCTCCCATTTTCTACAAAAACGGCATCAAGTCCCAGTTTCTGGAGCAGTGCTTTTAGAAACATGATGTTTATAGAATTATCCTCTGCAATTAATATCCGGATCTCAGGCTCATCCCAGATGGGGACAGGTTGTTTCAGAACTTCAATTATTGCGTCTGAATTGACAGCGTTTGTGAACGGCATAGCGACTTTGAAACAGCTACCTCCACCGGGAGTGCTTTCAACAAAAATCGTGCCTCTCAGAAGTTCCACCAGTTGAAAGGTTATTGAGAGACCTAAACCGGTGCCGCCAAACTGACGGGTCGTCGCAAGGTCGTCCTCCTGGGTGAAGGGTTTAAATATCTTATGAATGGCAGTGGCTGAGATACCTATACCGGTATCAGATACCGAAATCTCTACAAGCGCTGTATCATTAAGCTGTTCGAGCATTGTCGCAGAGATGGTGATACCACCTTTTAAGGTAAACTTGGCCGCATTTCCAAGAAGATTGGTCAGTATCTGCTTGATCCGCAACTGGTCTCCCATCAGGAGTCGCGGGATATTTTTGTCAATCTGCACATCCAGAGAAAGTCTTTTCTTATAGATGCCGGATTTCTGGGTCAGAACGACATCGTTTATGCACTGTTGCAGACTGAATTCAGCAGCTTCAATCTTTACCTTTCCAGCCTCTATCTTGGCAAGATCCAGGATATCGTTGATCAGGAACAACAGATTATTGCCGGAGGTTGCGAGAGCGGTCACATACTCTTGCTGATCCCTGGTCAACTCTGTCATCTGCAGAAGTTGGGTCATCCCCATAACACCATTCATGGGTGTCCGGATCTCATGGCTCATGTTGTACAAAAACTCGCTTTTTGCCTGGTTGGCTGCATCAGCAGCAACTTTTGCAAGGTGTAATTCGGCTTCGGCCTGTTTTCGATCAGTGATATCTCTGTTACTGGCTCGTTGTCCCAGATATTGCCCTTTACGACCATAAATTGGCTGGCAAACGTGTGCAAACCAGCGTTCTTCGCCGCTCCGGGTAGTAATCAGGAAGTCGTTTTCGTGATGACAGGTACCATCCACTAATAATCCATACTGGTTAAGAGAGCAGTGACCGACATGCGCTTCTCTGTCATCAGGATGAGTGATTCTCTTTATCAGTTCCGGATCTTTCCGAAATTCTTCTGCGCTGTACCCGGTATGATGCAGACAGGAGGGGGAGGTATAACGCATGCTGCCGTCCGGTGCCTGCCAGTATTCCCAGTCGTAAGTAAAATTGGCCACGGTCCTGAATGCCTCTTCACTCTCCCGCAGCGTCTCCTCGAACCGCAAAATCTCAGATATGTCGCGGGCGGCGGCAATGAGACCGGCAACATTTCCATCTGCGTCGCGATAAACAGAGGCGTTGTAAAGAACCGGTGTCAGATGACCGTTCCGATGTTTAATATTCAGTGGGTGATCTCTGATGATACCGTCCCTAAATGCCTGCAGATACCCTGCGTTTGCTACATCCGGATCGGTGAAGTAATCAGAAAAACTGCTGCCGACAAGTTCCTCTCGTGAGACACCGGTTGTCGCTATAGTGGCCTGGTTAATATCTGTTATCCTGCCATCTGTTCCGATTGTCACCAAAGGATCAAGACACGCCTCGATAAGGCTCCTGTTATAAATATTGGCCTGATGTAACAGCTCCTCCGCCTGCTTGCTATCTGTGACATCTTTCAAGATGATCCATGTCTCATTGTTATCTCGTATCACCGCCTGCAAATGTACCCAGAACGAAGAACCATCGACTCGCATCATCTGAGTCTCCATGGTCTGACTTTCGTCGGATTTGGCAAGTCGTTTTTTAAACAGGTAAAATTCATCGCTGTTTTCAGGGTCGATAAATACCTCCAGTACATTATGGAGTAGAATAGCTCTTTAAACACCAAGCATGGTGGCTGCGGCAAGGTTGGCCTCCAGGATCAGTCCATTTACGTTTAAGGTCAGATAACCGACCGGTGCCAGATCATAAAGCTCGAAATAACGCTGTCTGGTGGCATCAAGTTCCTCCTGCTTCTCGCGTAACTCTTCATTCTGCATCCCCAGCTCGATCTGGTGAACCAGCAGCTCGTGGAGAATCAGCTTGGTATTTTCGGGTGATTCTTCCTCTAAAACCTTCAGTGTAGCCAGACGTGATTCTTTCTCCGCTCGTTTGCGTAGAGACGCAATATTTTGCGTCTCTACTGGAACCTGTGCCAATTCTGGTTGTATAATATTCATGGTTATGATCCTCAATTCCTATCAGAATTTTCAATCAGAGCATTACAGGATACATGCCAGGTCATATCCGTTTTTTACATCAAAATTTCATGTAGTTAGAATTGTACCTTGCACAAGAAGAGGCAATGATTTTATCGCGGGAACTATTAATGCAAAGAAACAATCAAATAAATATGGATGATAGCGGAGAATAACAAAATTAACGGTGGTACAAAAAATAACAATCAGGTCGTTATGCAGCAATATATGTAAGGGGAGGGGGCATCCTTACAGTTCCTTGTCTACTCAATGTTACAAATCGAGTACAACGTAAAATATTTAACATCTCTGACATCCCGCAATACGATAGATATATCCTCGCATCCGCACAAATATCCTCTCTGAACTGAATAATTTATTACCGCATTTGCCTGTTGGCATATTGATAACTGTTTAAAAATAAGTTGAAATAATTAGTTTTGTTTTGGCGCGTTTCATGTAATTAGTATAAGTGCAGTCGAAGGGGAACGTACAAATGGAAAACAGATGGATTCAGCTTGTGGAAGACAACGCTGACTATGAGGAATTAACCCGGCGCGCACTCAAAAAGAACAAGATTCTGAATGACTTAAGGCACCCACCTTCTGGTGTGAGTTGAAAGGTTGGGCAAAGGCGGCCTCTTGCCGTGCCCAACATTGACGCCTACCTGCGTTTGGCACGCTCCGCTTTGCCCAACCTACAAAAACGCAAACTATGGCAGTACGCATATATATGTGACCGGTCGGCGTTAAAGCAAGGGGCAAGGAGAAGCTTGAGTGAGAGTGCGTGATGTGGCGAAGAGTGCGGCGGAGTTTGCTGTCGTATCCGGACGCTGATTCGCTAAAGGGTGCAGTTATGCAAGCCAGCTTTAATCACCAGAATGCTGAAATGCTCTCCCGTGCCTTTGAGGGGAGCTTAAGTCTTATGCCACTGTCGGATATCATCCAGTGGGTTGAGGTCTCGCGCAGATCCGGCACACTGATTGTAAATACAGACGAGGAGGTCAAGCGTCTTTACTTTAACTCGGAAAACTGATCTTTGTCTGGTCTGAATCAGAGGGTGAACGGCTTTGCGACGCCATGCATATCGAATTCAAAATACCGGCGGAACGCATACTTGAACACCTTAATAACGCAGAGCAGTTAGGGATCTCCTGTCTTGGTTACATTTCAAGTCAAGAAGAGATCTCCCAGGATAGAATGAATATCATGGTATCTTCGCTGGTAAAAAAGATCCTGTCTAACACCATCGTCTGGAAAACAGGACATTTTCGATTCTGCGATTTTCTCCCCCAAAGCGTACTCTCAAGCCCGATCACCATGACCACTTCACAACTGCTCCTCGATTCAATGATCCTGGTTGATGAGGAGCATCTAAGTGACAATAACGGTGTTGATGGGGTTATGGATGAAATTTTCGAGCAAATCCGCAAAGGGACAATGTATATCCCACCCATTCCGGCCGACATGGAAAAGTTGATGAAACTGATTAACGATCTCGATCCGAATCTTGATGATATCATTGAGGTAATAATCGACCCACTGCTGGTAGTAAAGGTATTCAGAGTCTGTAATTCGCCATATTTTGGTCATCACTGCAAGATCAAGACACTGCGGGAAGCGGTGATCTACATGGGAGTGAAGTCGATTCTAAGTATCGTTGCTGTTCATGCTATCAGTGGCTTCAGCCCCATCAATGTTGACAGGATACACCATATCCTGCACCACTCCCTGATGGTGGGAATGATCGCAAAACAGATTTCCAAAGACATTTGTGGAGACATGGAGCAGGCTTTTGTATGTGGGCTGCTTCATGATCTTGGGCATATAGTGATGTTGGAGATGCTTTCAAATTACAATATACCTTCTGAAAAACAGAACGATATGATTCGCGACCATCACACAACCATCGGTTATCTCGTAGCCAAAAAGTGGAATTTCTCCGAAGAAATTCAAGATGTCATCCACAATCACCATGACCCCGACAGGGAATGTGTCAATGCTGATCTGGTGAGAATTATCCATATTTCAGATATGCTGGCAAGGAATGAAGTTTCTCTGGGTGATAGCGAAATGATGTATGGGAAAAATAACAGTATCGAAGTGGTGTTCCCATTTAGCGAGAATCTTGATGAACTGGCAGTGGAAATCGAGACCATTCTGGCACCCCTGTGACGCAATATATTTTAGGCTCGTCAGCAGAATCGGTGGACGCATAATGGCTCAGGCAAATCTCCAAGTGTATGATACAAGGCTGTTTTTAAGCATTCTACAGTTTTAAATCCGTAAGCTTTTCTGATAGTCAGTTTTGCTT
>Ga0194060_10001435_pt1 | contig 17029 bp, 15 predicted proteins | sample SepL225m_MetaG_FD_163427 | JGI IMG/M metagenome (GOLD analysis project Ga0194060, IMG submission 163427) | Anoxic zone freshwater microbial communities from boreal shield lake in IISD Experimental Lakes Area, Ontario, Canada - Sep2016-L222-5m | ecosystem: Environmental > Aquatic > Freshwater >...
TAAAAGAACCTAATAAATTTATAAATAAGTTAGATATTACTTCAGCTGCTAGTCCTAGTATTAATTATAGTGTTAAATTTTTTTACTTAAAATTCAAGAATGGAGATATTGATACACTTAATGTTGATTACTCAGTTGATAATGTAAATCACACAATACCTTTAAATAAATTTTCATATAACAACAAAACACCCCAAAAAGACAGCACAACAGGAATTTATGTTATCAATAAATAGCAATTAATTATTAAACAAAAAAACTGAAACGAACTCAAGCAATTGGGTTCGTTTTTTTTATGCAATACTTTATATATAAAATTTTGTAAAAAAAAGGAATGAGGGTTTGGTTGTCAGTTCGAGTTTATCGAGAACAAGTTTATTTCATCCGTTCGCAATCAATAATTTTGTATTGAATTTTTGTAACAAACAGCTCTCTTATTTCAAAATCAATCTCAATAAATGGGCAATTTGATTTAAAAGTTTCGAGCTGATAAATATAATGACTTACTGAGTGAATATTGGGTTTCCCAAATATCTTCTTCACATCCTTCGTTTCTAAATTAATAACTTCAATACTTTCTTGTAATGATTTTAACATAGCAATCAACTCATCAAGCAAAGCCGTTTTTTCATTCAAATAATAATTGCGTTGTCGAAGTTCTTTTTCGAACATCACCATTCGGTTAATATTAAATTTAACCGAGTCAAACTTTGATGCCATGAATTTGATTTCGGTTTTAGTAAGCTTTCGTTTATGGTTATCCGAAACCTTTGCCTCTACTCCTTTTTGCGCAAATGCAGATAGAAACAAAATTTGTAACAACAGAAAATATATAATCCTATTTAACATTTAAGATGTACGATTTAAGAAGTTAGATTTAGATGTACGATTTTATAATTTATAAGTCAAAATTTAACATTCAAAATTTATTCAACATAAAGCATCAACCCTTTTAAATATTCACCTTCGGGATGAAAAATATTAATGGGATGATCGGCCGGTTGTGTGAGTTGTTTTAGAATTCGCACATTACGTTTTGCATCAGCTGCAGCACCAAAAATTATTTTACGAAACAAATCTCGATCAATATGCTGCGAACACGAAAATGTAAATATTACACCACCCGGTTTTATTTTATTGAATGCTGTTAAATTTAAATTTTTATAACCACGAGCTGCATTTTGCACTGCCCGTGCATTTTTGGCAAATGCCGGAGGATCGAGCACCATGATATCGTAATCAATTTCTGTTTGTTTTAAATAATCAAACACATCGGCAACAAATGACTGGTGATTGGTATTGGGGAAATTGGCTTCTACATTTCTATCGCACATTTCAATAGCATCTTTCGAACTGTCTACCGAATGAACAAGTTCTGCTCCTGCTTCTAACGCATACAAACTAAATCCACCGGAGTAACAAAATGTATTCAACACTTTTTTCCCTTTTGAAAATTCTCCCAGAGTTTTTCTATTCTCACGTTGGTCGATAAAAAATCCGGTCTTCTGCCCTTTCTCCACATCCACCAAAAACTTAATGCCGTTTTCAATACATTCAACTGGCATAATGTGTGGTTTAGCAACCCATGCACTTTCGGTTGTAACTTCTTCAAATCGCTGTGTGCTCGATTTTGTTTTATTGTAAATATGCGCAAAACCAAGTTCGGTTAATGCTTCGTAAATGATGTGTTTAATATTCTCGGTTCCGCGTGTGAGCAACTGAACCACTGCAACACCGGCATATACGTCAATAATCACTCCCGGGAAAAAATCGCCTTCGGCATGCAACAGTCGATAAATATTCGTTTCATTCTCGTCAATAAATTTCTTCCTCAACTCAAATGCACGCTTAATTTTATTTTTCCAAAAGTTGTGATCGAGAGAAATATGTTCAGATGTAAACTCAAATACACGACAAGTAATTTGGCTATTTGGAGAAAAGAAACCATATCCCAGCAGTTCGTTATGATTGGTTAATACTTCAACAATATCTCCGTTTTCTGATTTTGGCAATGTTTTAACAGCTCCCGAAAAAACCCAAGGATGACGATTAACAAGCGACCTTTCTCTGCCCGATTTTAAAATTAACTTTTCCATTTATGGCAACAAATTTATCATTCTCAGTATAAATAAATCTGTAAAATATTTAAATGAATAAAAGACTCAAAAATCAATCAATAATTTTTGCCACAGATTACACAGATATTTTCAAGAGAATTTTCTTAAATCTGTGTAATCTGTGACTTAATCATACCTAAAATAAATGAGGTGTTTAAACGTATTATTATAATTTCAAAAATGTACTTTCGCTTTCGAGTTATGAAAATGAAGCTTTTGGTCATATTATTTTTCTGTTTCCTGTTCGTAAATTCTATTCAAACATTTGCGCAAGATGCAACACCTGTTGTTGGTATTATGCTTGATGAGTCAACGTTTGAGCCAGTACAGCTTGCAAATATTTTAATCAGAAATACCGGTTCGCGGCATGTTAGTAATCGGAAAGGATATTTTCATTTTATGATATCGGCAACCGATTCGGTTTATATTTCGGCTATTGGTTATAAAACAAAATTTGTGTTTGGTCGTGATTTAATTCTTCAAAATGTAAGCGACACCATTAAAATCTATTTACGACAAACTGTATATAAACTAAAAGACGTTAGCGTTTATTATCCTAACCACAAACGTGATTCGATAGCACGACTTGCGGCCGAATTTTTAAAAACTGATCCTTTACTAAATAACTACGACCGTGTTACCAAGCGTAATAAAGGAAGCATGATGAGTCCGCTAACTGCCATGTATGAAGCATGGTCGAAAGAAGGACAAGACATGCAAAAGTTTGAAGAGTTTTTGCAATTTGCCGAAGAACAAAAAGCTGTTGACAGACGCTATAACAAAAAAGTAATTAAGAAAATTACCGAAATTGAAGATGAAGATTTGGATGAATTTATCAGGTTTTGCAAAATCGACAGGTATTTTATCATCACTGCTCAGGAATATGATTTATATGCTGCCATCAAAAAATGTGGTGATGAGTTTAATGCAAAACATTTGAGAGACAGAATGAAATTAAGATGATATGTATAAACTTTTTATTACATATTTAATCTTAATAAATTGTCTGAATTTATCAGCTCAAAATGACGAAAAACTATTTATAAAAGGATACACCTTAAATACCGAAAACCTTGATGTTGTTCAGCTTGCCAATATTAGAAATATTAAATCAAATGAGCGTTGGATAAGTAATCGGAATGGTTTTTTCAATATTTCTGTTCACCCAAATGACACCATAAAAATTTCTGCTATCGGGTTTCAAAATATGTTTATTGCTGTTCAAAATATTCTTCCAAAAAATCATCTCGATACCATCATTGTTTTAATGAAATCAATTTCATATCAATTGAAAGATGTAACTATTAAATCAAATTTTAGGCGTGATTCAATCGCTCGTATTGTATCAAAGATTCTTTTACATGATTCGCTTTTGAATAATTACAATCGAATTTATTTACGACCGAAAGGAAAAATTTATCTTAGCAAAAACCCTCTATATCCTGGAATTATTTATGAAGGTCCACTTACCGATTTATACAATAAATTTTCGAAGGAAGGTAAAGACAATATCAGTTTTGAAGCATTTGTTAAATACTGTTCGATGCAACAAAAAGTTGACGATAAATACAATAAAGAACTGATTAAAAGTTTAACCAATATTGACGATTTGAAGCTTGATGAATTTATTTTGTTTTGCAACCTGAACCGAAATTTTATTTATTCGGCAAATCAATATGATTTATATACTGCCATCAAAAAGTGTGGAGATGAGTTTAATGCAAAGCATTTGAGAGACAGAATGAAGCTGCGATAGTATTCATTAACATTTCATCCACAATAAAATTTCGACAGATTTAAATTCATTTTAAAGTGGTTAACTTTACCTAAAAGTTATTTCGATGAATGAACCACTATCATCAAAAATGAAATGGCGCAGATTTAATGGAGAATTTGTCGACCAAAATATATTAAAAGAAGTTGAATCCCTCATTAAACGCGAAACTGCATCGGGACATAAACTAAAAGTATGCATTGGCACCGACTCGCAGGTTACAGGTGATGTAACAGAAATTGCCACGGTAATTGTTTTCGTTCGCGAAAAGCGTGGTGGTTTTATGCTGATCAGTTCGGAGAAAACAAAATACAAATACAGCATTAAAGAACGAATGCTATACGAAGTTTCAAAGTCGATTGAAATTGCCTACAACTTGTGCGAGTTGCTTGATAAATATAATGTCGACCTTGAAGTGCATGCCGACATCAATACCAATCCGCAGTTTAAATCGAACTCGGCATTAAGCGAAGCAATGGGATATATTTTAAGCATGGGATTTGTGTTTAAAGCCAAACCCGATGCATTTGCCAGCTCATATTGTGCAAATAAAATTGTACACTAAATTATATTCGCATAAAATTAAATGATAAAATGTTAAAGGATATTGAAGAGTATGTTGTTCAGAATGTAGGCATAGCCATTGTGCAGGAATGGGATGAAAAAGGTAACGACATTATATATAATGCTTATGTAATAAATTTACGTGAAACGGTTTTAGAAGGTGTTTTAGTAAAATCAAACGGATATGGTACAATTGAAGGAGAGCATCGCGAAACCTCAACTTTGCGGCACTTTTTAGATACGATTGAGCCGATGAGTTATTGCAAAATAGAACCCATACAGCACGAATTATTTGTGATGAATAACCGGTTTATGTTAACCTATTTTGAAAACAATAAATTATATGATAAGGAATTTGTTTTTGAAAGCAACACCATTCATCCCGATCATTTTAAACAAGTTCCTTTTTTACGGAAGCCAGGTATTTTAATTATATAACTGCATAATACTTCACAAAACTATTTCTAAAATTTCTCGCCATTATCAATTACAGCCTGGTATATTATATTGCATTACTTCGTTATAAATATTTATATCCATGCTGTATGAATGGTCATTTGGATTAAAAGTTAAAGTACCGTCATATACTATTTTGGTAGTGCCTGCAGCTACATTTGTATACCTCCCTACAATAGGAATTGGACCTTGATTGTTATTAAACGGAAGATCATCTGCAAATATTTTTGCTTGATTGTATGGGCTGATTATATAAAATTTATAGGTATCGCCTTGCTTAACTGTATAATTTCCTACACCTCCATTAATATTAATTGTACCATTAAAAAGTGGACAATTCCCTCTTGTATAAAACACTTGTGTATTTGGCATAGTTACGATGCTTCCTGTTTGGCAAACCAATCGGGATCGAACAGTTAATTTTGATATTATGAATTGTTTTAAATAATTAACAGTATTATAATTACAAGAAAATTTTAGTTCGCTACCCACATAATCACACAGTGTTACATCTTGAGTTTGTGTTAATAGTGGCGTGTTACCCCCGTCACAAATGTTATATTCATGGTTAGTTGTTAAAGTAACCCTAACCTTATCGCCATTAAATGCCGGCAAACGTTCAATGTTTTTGCTATTTACATTATTATAATAAACGGTCTTATAACCTTGAGACATATCTGTAACGCCTGTTGGTAAGTGTTCTATTTTATAATAACAATAAAATTGACTAAGATTAGCCAAATCAGTATCCGATTTTGCATAATTAAAATTAATGTTTGCATAACCACATCCTATTTCTCTATTGGTAAAAAAATAGATGTTGCTTGTGCTAAACATATCGTTTGTAAAAGTATATTTTCCATTAACGGATTTAGCAGGTAATATAGTACGTATAGCATAATATTGACCTTTAAATGCATCATAAGCTGTTCCATCAAAAAGCATATTGTAATTTCCACCAAAATTAGCTTCTATTACAGGTCCGGCAAAACTTCTCGGGTAAACAGGCGTTATGTAGCCTCCTTGACTATTTTTAAAAAATACCTCAGGAATCTGGACAATTCCTGAAAATCTTTCAGGCTTATCAACATATACTCCATTGTCCCAAAAACCAGCGTAATCTATAGTACCATTGCCCCCTCTTGAAATAATTGTTGCAGTTACATTTTCTAAAGCAACAGTATCGGGCAATAACATTTCTGTATGTATATGAGTTTGCATATAGGTATAGGCTTTTTGTATGGTGTCGGTATGAGGTGGTGAATAAACTTTATCGTATCTAATAAAAATTTTTTGTTCACGGGTTTGAATACTTGTAATTGTATGATATATTGGACCGGTTCCTACAAATACATTACCATCCATGGGCTGACCATTAAACAATTGTGTTACAGGTGTCCTGTAACCTGCTTGCGAATCTTTAAAAACAGTGTCGATATGAGTAGTAGAATTATATATTGCTGTTGAGGAAAGTAAAGTTGAATCTACTTTGACTACTGCTGGTACTGTAACTTCTGTTGGGGGGGCATCTTCCACAATTTGAAAATTTTGATGTATAAATAGCACCCCGGCAGTAGGGTATTTAAATGTAAAAGAAAGCCCATCATTATTGGTATGATTAAACACTAAAGTATCTAGCGCTTTTTTTCCATAAAAATTAGCAGGGTATGTTTGTATTTTATAGTTTGCAGGGGCATTGGCATATTTAATAAAGGTAAAAGTGAAATTTTTTACATCTGTTTTCGAGAATAAATAAAGTTGGGTGTTAATAGGAAGGCAGCCATCAGCAGTTGCCTTTATATTTAAAATAACAGGATTATCATTTGTAGGATTTGCTGCCTGGCTTAATATTAATTTACAAAATCCGGCTTTGTCAACATCAAAATATTTCTCTCCGTTACCATCAAAAACGCGATTAGCTCCCACACCACTAATATTAATTTTGATATTAGCAGGAATCGAATTATCAACATCAGAATAATGAAAACTTAAAATAGCTGTTGGATTGGCAAAAAAACCACCATTAATGCCAACATGAATATTACTCAAATCATCTAATGGGTTTTTACACGAATGATTTGATATTAGAAAGATGCTAACCAATAGCGCGAATGCTGTAAAACGAAGTAATTTCATATTAATATATTTTAACATTAACTCTTAAATTAATAAATGGGAAAAAGTGAAAATCGGAAAAAGCATCGCTGATAACTTTTTCATTATCTGCATTTGCAGTAGGCTCAAGTGCATTGGTAGCAGTCATGGCTGTATTTAATTTTCCTTGATAAACAAATCCAAAATCAAAACCAACACCTACCCTGCGTTTTGGTACGCTTCTGCCTATACCTAAACCTAATATGGGCATCCAGCTATTGCCTGTTATGGTAAAATCAACTATCCCCATTTGGTCTGGTGTGTAGGTCATTGTTCCATAATTTTGGTTAGTATTCATTTTTGCATTTCCCGAATATCTATTTTGAGATATTGCAACTCCTGTCAAAATATGTAACGATGTTTTTTTTAAGGGATATACTTCACACAACATGGTAAAGCCACCTTGTTTAATATCAAAGTTTGCAGTAGTTCTTCCTGTATTTAATGTTATAGGCATGGTAGTAGTATACTCAAAAGCTGAGTACCCAATATTCATTTGAAAATACTCTGAATATTTCAGATTTAAACTGCCTCCAAAACCTAATGTACCTATACCAGCAGAAGCACCGACACCAAATAAACTTTTGTCGAAAGTATACCAATGCTGTGCATAAACACTTGAAGTAAATGTTGCAAATACGCATGCAAGCTGAATAATGTATTTATGCATAAATAGTAGTGTTTATTGTTATTGAATAAATAACAAGATGAGTATTGATTAATACAAAAGAAAAAAATGAAATAAATAATAGCTTTTCCATGGGGACGTGTTTACAATTCTATAGCTATTATTTACAAATTCCTATACCAAAAAATACTGAGTTTTTAAAAGATTGATTTATTTATCATCTTTATTGACAACTTTTTTAGAGATTGAATAAATTACTTTATTTAAATAATGAAAATGAAATGATGAACTTTTTTAAAAGTTTGAAATACAAGCAGCATTCTAAAATCAATACTTCACAAACTTCGAAGTGTGTTTTGTATTTCCGTTTTCAATCTTGATAAAATAAACACCTTTATCAAAATTACTTAAATCGATGGTTGAGTTTTGTTCGATAAAATATGTTTGGTAAATACTTCTACCACTTAAATCCGTAATTTCTATTTTACAATCTTTAGCGTTGGTAAAATTCAACAAACTCTCTGCAGGATTAGGGTATACAAGTATCAATTGCAAATTGTCCGAGACATTATCAACAGCATTAAAATTAGGGTCTTTAACAATTGTTCCAAGATCATTTAATATCCAATCTTTATAATCAATAAACATATTGGTTACTGTTCGCCCGGTAACATTTAGCTGATAAATTTTCGAAAGAGAATCAACCCAAACCCTGATAACGGTATCGCCATTTGTATAAACCACACGAATATCAATTGATGTTTTAAAAATAGCTGTGGCTGTATTGGTGGTGGTTTGAGTTAAATTGATATACAAATTATTATTGATCACATTGTATTTTGCCGAAAACACTGGATAACCTAATCCTCGCAACCATTGGTCGAAAAAGGTAGAGAAATTTTTACCCGAAGTTTGCTCCATCGATTTCTGAAAATCGGCACTTACTGCTGTAGAATATTTATAGGTGTTTAAGTAATTTCTGATACCCAGAAAAAATACCGTATCGTTGTTAATTTCGTAACGAAGCATGTGAAGTATAACAGCACCTTTATTGTATGAAGCTGCACCATTAAACAATGTTGAAGTGTTTAAGGTATCGTGCACATAAACCCATCCCCATGCATTTTTAGCACCTGCCATTGTTGACGACATCCATGATGCCGGTTGTCCTTGCGAAAAATTTTGATTGGCAATGTATTCGCAATAGCTTGCAAAACCTTCGTTTAGCCAAATATCAGCCCAGCTACCACAAGTAACGTAATCGCCAAACCACTGATGTGCCAACTCATGCGAAATAATATTAAAAGTATATGCCGAAGTAGGTCCAAGTGTGGTCATTGTTTGATGCTCCATACCTCCACCAACTGGTGCCATACTATGTCCATACTTTTCAAGCGCAAACGGATAAGTACCAAAAAGCGTTGAGAAATTTTCGATAAAACCTGGTGTTAAATTAAGCATCGATTTGACATATGCTGAAGTATCATAAATATAATTTTGAACGAGCACAGGTTGTGCTACACCAACAGGATTTGCATACATATTGTACTCTGTATATTTGGCAACTGCCACCGATATTAGGTAATAATCAATCGGGTAATGGGTTTTCCATTCGTAACGTTTTTTGCCATTACCAAAGTTGGTTGTTTTAACCAGCAAACCATTCGATCCAGCTTTGTTTACTGAATCGGTTGTGATCCATATTTCGGCCGAATCGGCTTTATCATACAATACCTGTTTGCATGGCCACCACTGATATGCAACGTACGACTCGCTTAATGACCACGTAACTTGAAGTGAAGAACTGTTGTTAAGTCCATTTCCAATTGCAGCCGAATTATCTTGAATTGTATATCCTTTGTAATATATAACTGCTGTAAACTTTGTTGTTTGATTGATAGTTCCACTGATGCTGGTTGTTACAACTCCATTTGAGCGGGTAAAAGTTTTTTTAGCTCCATTAATTATAACCGAATCAATTTTTAAAGTATCATGTAATTCAAAAACAAACTCTGTTAAATTTTTAATTGCAGTGGCATAAATAGAAACATTGCCACTGATGTATGACGTGTTTCTTTCAACATCTACATCCAATTTATAAAAATACACATCGTAATTATTCATTTTTGAAATATCAGTAGGCTGCGCAAAGGCTTTTCCCATTGATGCTTTAGCCATACTGCAATCGGTATTTTGTGCATTTGCTTGAGCTAAAATTAAAATATAATAAATGATGAATGGTATTGAGTTTTTCATACTTAAAAATAAAAAAAGACACAATGAAGTGTCTTTTCAAAGTTAATTGGTTGCTTTAATTAATAAACAATTTTACCACTCATGGTAAAATACGAAGTTGTTTTTTCATTTCCGTAGAAAATATCAACTGCATAAAACTTACCGTCATTGTTAAGTTCGATGTGTGATGTGATAATTTTTCCGTTAGGATATTTCTCTTTGATGCGATTAATAATAAGCATTGGAAGTTCTGATTTATCAATTGCCGACTGTGTTCTGATCCACTTTCCATCTGAAAAATATTGAGCTTCGTAATGTTTGCCATTATCAATATAATGAACTTTGTAAATGGTAATAAATTCTTTGGTCCAGTTTGAATCGGTAGCGCCACTCGAATTTTGCGACAAATACGCGTCAACCACAACTTTAGGTACTTCATTTCTGGAAACTACATTTTGCGCATTTGCTGTGATACCTGTAACAACAAGTGCGATGATGATAAAAAGATGCTTCATTTTTAATAGATTTATTTGTGCAAATATAATGTTGCAGACATATTTATGAATAAATTTGTTGGCACAACTGTTGAACATTGAACGAGCCTGGTTAAAATTAGGCAACGAAAGAAGAAATTGTTATGAAGAGAAATGAAAAGGAAAATTATATCATCCCATCACTGATAAGCGATGAGAACGATTCACAGGACTTTATATCATTACTTTCTCAAGAAGAAGAGGAAGAAATGAATAAAGAAAATATGCCTGATATACTGCCAATATTGCCGCTTAGAAATACAGTTCTTTTCCCAGGCGTAGTTATACCGATTACTGTTGGCAGAGATAAATCCATTAATTTAATTAAAGATGCATACAAAGGCACTAAGACCATTGGTGTTGTAGCTCAGCTAAATTCAGCTGTTGAAGACCCTTCGTTTACTGATTTAAATAAAGTTGGAACTGTTGCGCATATTATTAAAATGCTTCGCATGCCTGATGGAAGTACAACAGTCATTATTCAAGGTAAACGGAGATTTACATTGAATGACTGTATCAGCAGCGACCCATATATTTTAGCATCCATTACAGCATTTAGTGAAAAGAAATTAACTCCAAATGAAGAGCAAACTGCTTTGGTTTCGAGCATAAAAGACTTGGCTTTACAAATTATCGAAATCAATCCGATGATACCAACCGAAGCCAGCTTTGCTATTAAAAATATTGAAAGCCCTACATTTCTATTGAATTTCATTTCATCAAACCTCAATACTGATGTAATAAACAAACAGGCTATATTAGAAATTGCTGAATTTCATGAACGTGGTAAAAAGGTACTTGAATTACTTACCAAAGAGCGCCAAATGCTTGAATTAAAAAATGAAATTCAAAGCAAAGTACGTGGTGATTTAGATAAGCAGCAACGCGATTTCTTTTTGCAACAACAAATTAGAGCATTGCAAGAAGAATTGGGTGGTGATTCGCCTGATAAAGACATCGACAACTTATTTCAAGCAGGTAAAAAGAAGAAGTGGAAACAAGAAGTTAATGAGGCTTTTAATAAAGAAGTTGAAAAACTAAAACGTATGAATCCTATGGCACCTGATTATTCGGTTCAGATAGGTTATTTGCAAACATTACTCGATTTACCTTGGGAAGAATTTAGCAAGGATAATTTTGATTTAAAGCGAGCTAAAAAAGTACTCGATGAAGATCACTTTGGGCTTGAAAAAGTAAAAGAACGTATTCTTGAATACCTTGCTGTACTAAAATTAAAAGGCAATATGAAAAGTCCGATACTTTGTTTGTATGGACCTCCAGGAGTTGGGAAAACTTCACTCGGAAAATCAATTGCAAAATCGTTGGGAAGAAAATATGCTAGAATATCACTTGGTGGTTTGCATGATGAAAGTGAAATACGTGGTCATCGTAAGACATACATTGGCGCTATGCCCGGACGAATTATTCAAAACCTTAAAAAAGTAAAAACTTCAAATCCGGTTTTTGTGCTTGATGAAGTTGATAAAATTGGAAATGATTTTAGAGGAGATCCTTCATCGGCATTGCTTGAAGTATTGGATCCTGAACAAAACAATTCATTTTACGACAACTATATTGAGATTGATTATGATTTGTCGAATGTGATGTTTATTGCTACTGCAAATAATCTCGATACAGTTCAACCGGCATTATTAGACCGTATGGAAGTGATTGAAATGAACGGTTATACGCTGGAAGAGAAAATTCAGATTGCTAAAAAATACCTCATTCCTAAACAAAAGGAAAATCATGGCTTAAAGAAAAATGATTTTGAATTAAGCGATGATATTCTTGCCAAGATTATTGAAGGATATACAAGAGAAAGTGGAGTTCGTGGATTGGAAAAACAAATTGCATCGGTAGCCCGAAATATTGCCAAACAAAAAGTAATGGATGGCAAACCCAAAAAGAAAATTGAAGACACTGATATCAATAAAATATTAGGTGTTGAACGTACCGAAAAGGAAATGTATCAGGGAAATGATGTAGCCGGAGTAGTTACAGGATTAGCTTGGACAAGTGTTGGTGGTGAGATATTATTTATAGAAAGTTCACTTACAAAAGGAACAGGAAAACTTACATTAACAGGTTCGCTTGGAGATGTAATGAAAGAATCAGCCATTACAGCACTCACATTTTTAAAAGCGCACAGCGATAAATTAAACATCGACTCACGCGTGTTTGATAAATGGGATATTCATATTCATGTTCCTGCAGGAGCAGTTCCAAAAGATGGTCCATCAGCAGGTATCACAATGCTAACTTCACTGGCATCACTTTTCACACAACGAAAAGTTAAACCTAATTTAGCAATGACTGGTGAAATTACACTTCGCGGTAAAGTACTTCCAATTGGCGGTGTGAAAGAAAAATTACTAGCAGCAAAACGTGCAGGAATAAAAGAAGTAGTTTTATGCGATGCAAATAGAAAAGATGTTGAAGATATTCATCATGATTACGTAAAAGACCTACAATTCCATTATGTAAAAAACATGCTTGAAGTTGTTGAGTTATCTTTATTAAATGAAAAGGTTGAAAGCGCTATTGATTTAACAGTTAAAGAAGAAAAGAAAGATTAATATAAATAAAGAGCATAAAAAAAGGTCGGTAGTTAAACTATCGACCTTTTTCGTTTTAAAAAAACTAATCTTTGATTACTTTTTTTCAGCAGGAGCAGCAGCTTTCTTTTCGTGGTGCTCTTTTTTAGCTTCTTTCTTTTCAGCTTTCGCTTCTTTTTTCTCTTCTTTCTTTTCAGTTTTCACTTCTTTTTTAGCTTCTTTTTTAGGAGCATCTTGAGCGAATGTTACAAAACCAAATGCAATGGCTGTAGCTAATACTAATAATTTTTTCATTTTATCTAAAATTTAAATTTTAATTACAGTTCAAATGTATTGAAATTTATTTCACAATTTCAAGAAAATAAATTTTAATCGAATTTTAAGGCTGATTATAATTTCTTTATTAACGCCATGTAGAAGCCATCAAAACCTGTTTTCGAAGGTGATAAACGCAGTTCCTTTTCAACTTCAAACCCTGGAAACTCAGAAATAAACCATTTAATCTGATCTTCTCCTTCAGATGGAAGAAGGCTGCAAGTGGCATAAACCATCTTTCCGCCATGTTTTAACATAGAAGGATATTGTGTTAAAATATCTCTCTGAGTTTGTCTAATTCGATCAATAAACTGTATGTCTAATTTCCATTTGGCATCAGGATTTCTTTTAAGCACACCTAAGCCTGAACAAGGAACATCGAGTAATAAACGATCTGCAGATTCATTTAGTCGTTTTATTGTTTTATTATTTTCTATATGACGCAACTCGATATTTTGCGCGCCCGCTCTGCGGGCGCGCAATTTCAATTCATCTAATTTCCATTGCTCCGTATCCATAGCAATCACTCTTCCTTTATTTTGAAGGATGGCCGAAATATGAAGTGCCTTCCCTCCTGCACCTGCACATGCATCAATAACACGCATACCTGGTTCAGCTTCTAAAAACTCGGCAACTTTTTGTGAGGCAGCATCCTGCACTTCAAAAAATCCATCTTTAAAAAAACTTGTCTTGAATAAATTTGTACGGTATTTTAAAACCAGCGCATCTGGATATTCGGAAGGAGCATACGTTTCAATCTCTTCGTTATTCAAAAATTTGCCAAGTTGCGTTCGATTTACTTTCAAAGTATTGGCACGAATAACAACAGCTGCAGTTTTATTCATAGCTGCAATTTCTTCATCCCACAATTTCCCTAATTCTTTTTCACCTAATGCGTCAAGCCAATCTGGAATTGACTCTCTTATTTTACGTACTTGATTTGCTTTTGAAAATAATTTGGCAACTTCTTCGGGATTTATTCTTTTAAACTCTCTCCAGTCGGCAATTTCTTTTCTATTCATCATCAGCCAAATGCCGAACATATGCCAACCTTTTTCATTGGTAAGTTCTTTTTCAAATTCAATTTTAGTTTCTCCTGATACAAACGAAATTAATCGCCACCAACGAACCATATCATAAATGTTTTCGGCAATAAACCCTCTGTCTCTTGCCCCCCAGCGTTTATCTGATGCGAGAACTTTCTCAATGGCTTTATCTGCAAATTTTCCATCATTGAAAATATGTTGCAAGGTTTTTATAATCGCCTCTACTAAATTTTTATGCAATTTCATATGGCGCAATATACAACTGCATCAATATTTTGTAGGCATTTGGTCTAGAAAGTTTAAATTGATAATGTTATTCCTTTATAAATCTAACATATTCTTCATCCTCATTCAGTCTAATAATATAAAGCCCTTTGGGGAGGTTTGTGACATCAATTTGACTGCTACCAACATCAATTATTGATTGTTGAACCAACTCACCATTTGCGCTAAAAATCTTTATTTGAGTTGATTTTAAGTACTGGGTGTTTTGTTCAATAAAAATAATATTATTAAACGGATTTGGATAGATTTTAAGGAAATCAGCATTTCCTTCTTTGTCGTTTATTCCTTGTATCACAACAACAACATTAAAAGCATTGTTATAGATCAATGTACCATCTGAAAGATCAGAAATGTTTATTGAATATAGTCCCAAAGCTGCAGCTGTATCAATGGTAATTGAACAATTTAACATCGAGTCGTTTAAAGCATTTATTGAATTAATCTTGATATTACTTGAAAGATTACTGTTAAAATAAAATCCTACTGTTGTTAAACTAGGCGACTGTTTAAAATGTGTAAATGAACCCGAAACAGATACTGTAATTGTTTTTCCTTTTTCTGAATATGAAGGTGTAATCGATTTCAATCGCGGCAAATTAGAAGATGCGATAACTTGGAATACTTTGCTCGATGCTAATATCCCAGATACGCTGTCGTTTACTGAAACATCATACAATCCAAGTTGATTGTTTTGTGATATCGTAATGTTTGCAGTCATTAATGTATCGTTTGTTACATACACCGAATTCACTACTAAATTAGAAACTCCTAAATTTACGTATGCAGCTATATTGGTTCCATTTTTAAAATGAGTATTATTTCCTGTTATGATGATGTCAAAAGTATTACCTCGTTCGCCAAATGAAGGACTTACAGATTTTATGGAAGGCAATTTAATTTTACTTACACGATAGGTTATACTTTGAACCGCCAAACCGTCTGTATCCATTGATGCTCTGGCAATATAATTTTTACCATTTTTGTTTAACCATTGATATTCTACATTTTTTTGATGAGGCACAATTGCAGGAATTGAATTGATATTTACCCAACCTGATAAGGGAGAATGACCGAATAAATTAATGTCAGATACACTTGAAATTTTTAACTGCAAAACGCTGCAAGTGGTATCAGGTAAAATAATTTGTCCCCACCCCAAACATCTTGTAGTATCAATAGCTCTGATAACAGCTTTAACTGAATCGTAGCCAATTGTACCTAAAATTGGAGCATTAAAATCTGCCGGAGTACCTATTTTTAAATAGTTAATTGAATCAATTTGAATTGCCCCATATGATATAGGAAAACTATATATTTTTAAGGTTAATCCTGTAATATTATTATTAGGTCGGTCTAATATAAACTTCATAAAATTTGAATCAATGTATTCAAATCGATTGCTGTTTGAAGAACTGATCATCAAATTAGCATCTGGAGGAGCACCAACTGAAGGAGTATTAAATAGGAGTGAATCATACTTATTGGCAAGAATAATTGATGAAAAATTCCATGTTTTATTACTACCACTCATCAATACAATTGAGCTGGCTGCCATTGAAACCGGAGTATCAATTGCATACAAAACCTTATCACCAATATGACCGTAATCGGCTCTATTGTAAGATATTTGTGAATAGCTTGAAAAAAATAAAGCTATAAAAATGGTGGTGAGTAAATATCTCATCTTAAACTCGTTTACAATTCAAATGTATCTTTTTAGACTAGATTACTGCATTAAATTATAATGAATAATTTGAACAGAATATAAAATAATTGTAGCTCTGTTAGGGATCCCCGCTGAACGACTCAGTCGGGCAGGGAACCTAAATCCCTGCCTGCCTAATCCTTTCAATCAAGTTCATTTTCAAATCCATTCGGGCAGGAAAAGTTTCGGAAACTTTTATACTGAAAAACTAAGTGTTAAATAGCTTTTTAAGAAATCTTTTTCCTGTTGCTGACTTTAGATACTTTTCTCTTTTACGTGCTTCTAGTCTATTATCTACTACTTCAGTATAAATAATTTTCCATGGCATATGTCCTGAGGTAAATTTACTTTTCCCTGTATTATGTTCATGAATTCTTCGATTCAAATTTTCTGTGAAACCTGTATACAATATTCCACTTTTTTCACTTTGCAAAACATAAACATTAAATGACATAGACATAAAATTGTAGCTCTGTTAGGGATCCCCGCTGAACGACTCAGTCGGGCAGGGAACCTAAATCCCTGCCTGCCTAATCCTTTCAATCTAGTTCATTTTCAAAACCATTCGGGCAGGAAAAGTTTCGGAAACTTTTATACTGAAAAACTAAGTGTTAAATAGCTTTTTAAGAAATCTTTTTCCTGTTGCTGACTTTAGATAC
>Ga0194060_10001436_pt1 | contig 17028 bp, 14 predicted proteins | sample SepL225m_MetaG_FD_163427 | JGI IMG/M metagenome (GOLD analysis project Ga0194060, IMG submission 163427) | Anoxic zone freshwater microbial communities from boreal shield lake in IISD Experimental Lakes Area, Ontario, Canada - Sep2016-L222-5m | ecosystem: Environmental > Aquatic > Freshwater >...
GTATCGGTGCATCTTCCAGCGAGGGCAGCAGTGCCCGGATTGCAAAAATCACCGGTGCGCCGGTTGTTCTGGTTGTTGATGCGGGGGGGATGGCGGCCAGTGCTGCGGCTCTCGTCAAAGGCTTTGCCCTCTTTGATCCGCAGGTGAGGGTGGCCGGTGTCATCTTCAACAACGTCGGCAGCGATTCCCATGCTGTACTGCTCAAAGAAACGATCTCCAACTACTGCTCTTCAATTCCCTGTTTTGGCTGCATCCCCCGCGACGGGTCGCTTGTTATCCCCTCTCGCCACCTTGGGTTGGTGACTGCCGATGATAACCCTCTGTCTGATGAATTCATCGGGAAACTGGCGGATATGGCGGAGCGATGTCTGGATATGGAGGGCCTGATTCAACTCGAAATTCCCCCCGACCCCCCTTTAAAAAGGGGGGAGAATCTTCGCAAAGGGGGGTCTGGGGGGATTTCGCGGGTGAAAATCGCCGTAGCACTCGACGCCGCCTTCTGTTTCATGTACGAGGATAATTTAAGGCTTTTGCGGGATGCCGGTGCTGAGATTTCTTTTTTTTCGCCGCTTAAAGATTTAGTCTTGCCAGCCGATACCAGCGGCATCTATCTTCCGGGGGGCTACCCGGAGCTTTATGCGCTAGAGTTGTCCGCAAACAGAAGCATGATCGAGTCAATTCGTGCGGCTGTTGCAGAGGATATGCCTGTTTATGCCGAGTGCGGCGGGTTTGTCTATCTGACCGAGGGGGTCGATGCCTCGGAAAATCAGCCAAAGGCAGATCTGGCAGGGATTTTCCCGGTGCGAGCCAGAATGCTGCCGCGCCGCAAGGCACTTGGCTACCGTCAGATAGAGCTGTTGACCGACTCTCTCGTTGGAGATGCAGGGGCAACGTGTCGCGGGCATGAATTCCACTACTCCGAGATCAGCCGGATGCCGGATGAAATTGAGCGATGCTACAGGGTATCAAGGCAAGGGGTTGACCTGGGGCTTGAGGGGTATCGGATCCGCAACTGCCTGGCTTCATACATACATCTGCATTTCGGCAGCGGTCAGGAGACAGCGTCCAAATTTATCTCACAACTAATCATCCTAAAAAAGGCAGTTGAAATACGGAGGCACTGAGACACTTCATGACCGATCCAAAAGCCCCGAAAACCATTCTCTATCTTGACTGCCAGGCAGGCATCTCCGGTGACATGACTGTTGCCGCACTCCTCGATCTTGGCGTTCCGCTTGAGCATTTGCTGTCTGAACTTGCCAAACTGCCCTTACCGGCCGGTTCATTCACTGTTTCAACCCACCGCACTGAACGGCAGCACTTCCCGGCTCTCAAGTTTGACGTAACAGTCCACGACCAACACACCCATCGGCACTACGCTGATATCGACTCGATGATTGCCGCGAGCACTCTCTCCGACTCCGTTAAAAAACGTGCCGGAGATATCTTCCGCCGTCTGGCAGAGGCAGAAGCGAAGGTGCATGGCGTACCGGTTGAAGATGTCCATTTCCACGAAGTCGGAGCGGTGGATTCCATCGTTGATATCGTCGGAACGGCAATCTGCCTGGAGTATCTGCATGTGGATCAGATTCACGTTTCTGCGCTCCCTCTGGGGAGCGGCTTTGTCGAAACCGCGCATGGCCGTCTGCCGGTTCCGGCCCCCGCCACGGCAGAGCTTATGCGGGGTTTGCCGCTGCATGGCGAGTGTGGAGCAGGCGAGCGGGTGACCCCGACCGGTGCGGCTATTGTCGCGGCACTTGCCAGCGGATTTGGGAAACAGCCACCGATGATACTTGAGAAAACAGGTTGCGGCGCGGGGGGGAGGGATTTTGCGGATTGCCCCAACATCCTGCGCGCTTTTCTTGGGAGAAGTGTCGAAAAGAGTTCGTCTGCTGATGAAGTGATCGTGCTTGATGCGAATATTGACGACTCTACGCCGGAGGTGCTTGGCTACACCATGGAGCTGCTCTTTGACGCAGGGGCACTGGATGTTTTTTTTACCTCTATTCAGATGAAGAAAAACCGTCCTGCTGTCATGCTATCTCTCATCTGCCGCCCGGAGCAGCTTGACCGACTTGCGGAGATCGTTCTGACAGAGACATCCGCGATTGGAGTCCGCCACTACCGGACAGCCAGGATTGTGCTGGAACGAAGGATTGTCGAGCGGGAGAGTGAGTTTGGTGCGGTGCGCTTCAAAGAGGTTTTCGACCGCAGCGGAACTCTGCTACGGAGTACCCCGGAGTATGAGGATTGTCGCCGGATCGCACGGGAGCGCGGGATTCCGCTGCAAGCAGTAGTAATTCCTTTTCCCCCCCCCCTTCAAGGGGAGGGTCGGGGAGGGGATGGGGTTGATCCACTTGATGAAGAACTTGCATCACTCCTTCTCAAATCCGGCATGACCCTGGCGCTGGCCGAATCATGCACCGGCGGGATGATCGCACAAAGAATCACCAGGGTCGCTGGGAGTTCCGCCTATTTTCTGGAAGCGGCGGTTACTTACAGCAACGCTGCCAAGATGCGCCAACTTGGTGTTCTTGAAGAAACTCTTGAGGAATTTGGGGCGGTCAGCAGCGAGGTCGCCGCTGCAATGTCCACCGGGATTCGTGCTGTCGCCAAAAGTGATCTGGGGCTGGCAGTTACCGGAATCGCCGGGCCTGATGGGGGGAGTGAAGAGAAACCGGTCGGTACGGTTTTTATCTCTCTGGCCGCCCCCGACGGCTGCCGGACAGAGCGATTCCAGTTTAGCGGAAGCAGGGATGAGGTGCGCAGCCTGACAGCGGGGACGGCACTTGAATGGTTAAGGAGTTATCTACTAAAATAGATGTCTGAAAGCGAGAAAATGTCAGTTAAGAGAAAAAAGAAACAGGATGTTCAAAAAACAGAGCAAAACAGCGACCTTCCATACTTAAAGTCATCGGAACAGGATGAATCCAGTCTTTGGCACGACCCCTTCGTACACACCATTTTCATCATCATCGTCGGCTTTATTGCATATACCAACTCATTGATGGCTCCATTTTTCTTCGATGACTACTCCAATATTGTTGATAATCCAACGATAAAAAACTTTCGCAACTTCCATGGACTTATGGAGTTTCTGGGATTTACCATAGACAAGGAGACGGTTCAGAGCATTTTCATGCGCCCTGTCGGTTTATTCACGTTCGCCGCAAACTACGCGATACACGGTCTTAACCATTTTGGGTTCCATATTACAAATCTGCTGATCCATATCTGTAATGCACTGATGGTTTACCTGCTTTTTTTTAAAACGTTGACCACTCCGTTCATGATTTCCACCGCTTCTGAAGATTCAGCGGAAGTAAGGGAACACTGGTATCTTCCGCTATTTGCCGCCCTGATATTTATCAGCCACCCAATTCAAACGCAGTCCGTAACCTATATAGTCCAAAGGTACGTTCCGCTGGCGACGTTTTTTTATCTCGGAGCGTTACTGCTTTTTCTGATAGGTAGAACTTCGCTATCAAGAAAAACGGAAATCATTTCATATACCTTGTCGTTCATAGCAGCGATTCTTGCGATGGGGTCCAAGGAGATAGCGTTCACACTTCCGGTTGTCGTACTGCTGTATGAATTCATGTTTTTTGAGGGGAAGGCGGCGACCAGGTTTTATAGAATCATTCCGATCATAATGACAATGGGGATCATTCCTCTCAAACTGAGCAAGCTGGCGTCACTTAAACAGAGCCAAAGTGCTGAGAATATGCAGGCTGTTTTGTCACTGCATGATGCCACCGGAACTACCGCTTTTGAATATCTGTTCACACAATTCGGAGTCATCGTGACCTACATCAGACTCCTCTTTTTCCCTGTAGGGCAAAATCTTGATTACGATTATCATCTGGAAAAAACATTTTTTTCGTTTGATGTTATTCTACCTCTTACGCTTTTATTGAGCATCGTGGCGGGGAGTCTCTGGTTACTATTCCACTCTCGACAAAACAGGCAATACAGAATTATTGCGTTTGGCATATTCTGGTTTTTCATAACATTATCGGTGGAATCGAGCGTTATTCCGATCAGGGATCTGATCTTTGAACACCGGATTTATCTCCCTTCAATCGGCTTTTTCATGGCTCTGCTCACCTTGATTTCAGTCGTTTACCACCGCTATGCCCGGCTTGAGTTATCAAAATCAAAAGTTGCGACAATATCTCTGGTTTCAGTAGTAATAATCCTCTCCTCTGCAACTATTGCCAGAAATAGACTCTGGAATTACAACGTAACCATGTGGCGGGATGTTGTCAGTAAAAGCCCGAATAAGGCGAGAGCACATTCAAATCTTGGGTTTGCTCTCGCTTCTGCGGTTAAATATGACCCCAAGGCAACGCTTTCGCCAGTAGATGCAATAAAGCTGCATGATGCATCTTTGGAACTTCGTGCGGCAATCAGGATTAACCCTCAAGACCATGTCGTATATGCGAATCTTGCGGAGATGCTTATTCTGCAGAAGAAATATGAGGAGGCATTCAAGAATGTTGACACGGCTTGCGGCTTAAGACCGGAGGATCCTTTTCCAATAGTGATACGTGGACAGATATTTGCTGCAAAAGATGACCAGGAGAATGCGATTAAGGAGTATCGCAAGGCTATCAGCCTGAACCCTCAGTTTGCCAAAGCCCACCTGCGGCTTTCAGACGCTTTGGAAGCGCAGGGAAACAAGCAGGAAGCGACGAAAGAGCTTGATATATTTTTACGCCTCTCTTTTCAGGAATCGCTGGAGGATTTAAAAAATTCGCAGTTGCGGTAGGGTAGTTTACACTCCGTTATCTCTGCACGAAGCAGCGCATTTTCCTGGGCGAGATTTTTGACCTGGTCTGTCAGGCTGGATATTTTGATCGAAAACTGAACTGCAATAAGCATTAAAAAGATGATTGAGCAGATAAACAGGGTTGATGTAGGGAGTCCGGCGCCGATGAGGCTCGTCAGTGCGACCAGCCAGTCGTAGCGAATGACGAGGACGAACATCAAAATACTCGTAGCCAGCCAGAGAACCGAATACTCTTCATGGAGTTTTCTCTTGCGGACAAGGTTGATGGTGACTGCAAAGACCATACAGCAGGTCAATAATGCGAAAATCTTCTGGTTAAACGGCATAATCCCCCCATTCCCTTCTAAAAATATCTATAGCAGATACCGTATCAGCCTGTTTTTTCACGAGACCTGAGCAGTGTCACAAAAATCGAGAGGAGCATCTTGAACGTGTAATAGAGCGGTTTTATCCCGCTGTGCATGGACTTCTTCTCACTGTTTTCAAACATTTTCACCGGAATCTCAACCATATCAAAACCGGCCCGGTGCAGCATTATCAGCATGTCTGCGTCGGGATAATCGACAGGAAAAAGATCGGATGTAAAAAAAGATATAACATCACGGTTAAACGCCTGAAATCCGGACGTAGTATCGCTGACGGCATTTTTAGTTACAAGTGAAACGATTCCGCTGAAAAGCACCATGCCGACCCGGCGTATAAAGGGGGGGCGGTAGCTTGAACCGAGAAAACGTGAGCCGATAGCGATATCAGCTTTTCCGGCAACAACCGGAGCCAGAAGCGCCGGAATGCACGACGGATCGTGCTGGCCATCGGCGTCAAGCTGCACCAGATACAGATATCCTTTATTTCGGGCATACTTGTAACCTGTCTGTATTGCCGCACCGTACCCCATGTTGTACGGGTGAGAGACGACAATGGCACCGGTTCGGTCGGCTTCACCTGATGTATTATCAGAGGAGCCGTCATTTATGACGACAATATCGGCGGTTGTGCCGACGACACCCCGGATGTTCTCGATCACCCTGCCGATGGCTCGCTCTTCGTTATAGGCCGGTATCAGTATCAGTACATCTGACATTTAGCTCCATTACCTCTTGTTTTTGAATATCGAATACGAAATGAATCTGGCAGCGATATGCCAGGCCATCAGACAGCGACAGGTAATCTGGTCGAATGAGCGAACCCGCTTCGGCAGGTCGGTAAATGTTTCACCGTGACGGCGATACCTGATGGTAATTGTGTCAATGAAGCGCACTGTGCCGTAGATTTCATTCAACAGACCCATCCACCAGTCGTGCATCGGCACGGTTTTCGGAAACGGCAGGGCGATCTCCAGCAGATCACGCTTGAAAGCCATACAGCAGCCGATGTAGGAACTGTCGAAGAGATTCCTTAAAACCCCGTTGGCGGCTCCGGTCTGCTCTGCGATGGTGCGAGGGTGGATATTTTCGGCATCGTCAATGATCAGGCCGTTTAAGATGACCATGAAAAACCTCTCTGTTGAAGCGGTAACAGTTTTTTTGACAACCGCGACCTTTCCATCCAGCCAGATATCGTCCTGGTCTGAAAGCGCAATGATATCCCCGCTGGCGTTTCTTATGGCATTCTCGAAGTTAAATGTCGGGTTATACGACCTGTTCCCCTCAAAGAGCCTGATCCTCTCATCCTTAAATGATCTGATGACAGCAATCGTATCGTCGGTTGAAGAGTCATCGGAGATGATGACCTCGTCATCAGGCTCTAGTTGCCGGAGTATCGATTCCAGTTGCTCCGCTATAAATCTGCCGCCATTTCTCGTGGCCATGCAGACAGACATTCTGCTCATCATATCCCCGTTCAGAATCGTTTTTCAGCAGTTTCCCTGCGGACGGCCAGATACATTCTGACAAAATCGGTAAGGACGGCGAAAAAATGCATCCTGGTGAAGATCCTGTACAGGTAGAGTGGTCGCTTGAAAAAACGGTTGGTGGCAATTTCACGCAATCTGAGACGCTCTTCCCCCCCCAGCGACTGATTGAGAGGGATTGGAGGGGTGTTCACACTGCCGAAATCATTCCAGCTTGGCAGCGGTATCTTATTGTCGAGGCAGTGCTGATAGAGTTCAGTTCCGGGGAGCGGGATGGCGATGGCAAACGAGGCGTACTCCTGATCGAGTTCACAGGCGAGATCAATGGTCTCCATGGCGCTCTGCCACGTCTCACCCAGGTGCCCCAGCATGAAATTTCCGGCGATGAAGAGACCAGCTTCACGAGCCATTGTGAACGCCTTCCTTGTCTGATCAAGGGTGACTCGCTTGTACATTCTGTCGAGTATTGCCTGATTGCCACTCTCTACACCAAAGCATATCCAGCGGACACCCGCCTCCCGCATCCTCTTCAAGGTCGGCATGTAGACCGTATCTACCCGTGATGAGACCATTATTTCGAGGCGGTTACTGTACCCCTTTGAAATGATATAGTCGCAGATATCGGTGACCATCCTCCGGTTGGCGGTGAAGGTGTCATCCTGGAAGTAGAGCACCCGAATCTGCCAGACATTGACCAGATATTCGATCTGGGCGATGATCTGCTCCAGCTTGAAATAGCGCACCCCATGCCCGAATACCGTGTGGGCAGCGCAAAAGTTGCATCTGCCGACACACCCCCGCCCGGTGAATACAACCCCGACCGGTTGCCGATACCCCCCCACCCACCGGTTCCATCCGTAAGAGCGGTACCGCTCACTCTTCAGCAAGTGATAGGCGGGCATCGGCAAATGCTCAAGCGACTTGATCGGGGGGCGTCGATCTGTGACAACCACACTATTGTCTTTGCGAAAGGCGATGCCAGGTACGGTGGAAAGATCGCTTCCCTCTTCCAGAGCCTGAAGCAGCTCTACAACGGTTTCATCCCCCTCTCCGATAACAACCAGATCGATGCAGGAGTTGTCCCGCAGGGTCGATTCAGGTTCTGCCGAGACATGAGAGCCCCCCACAATAACCAGAACCGACGGCAGGAGCTCTTTTACTCTCCGGTAAAATCGGCCGGTGATGTCCATCGTTGCGGTCATTGTAGTTGAGCCGACATACTCCGGCTTCTTTTCGGCAATGACCAAAATGGCCTCTTCAAACGTGAGCCCTTCGGCATCAGCGTCAATAATTTCAACACGGTGGCCGACCTGCTCAACTGCAGCCGCCACACTAAGCAACCCGATCGGCGGTACGATTGCCACAAAGTACTGAAGATTATGATATGCGTTTTCCATGGTTGGCGGGACAACCAGAACCAGATGTTTCATATTTCTAAATCACCGTTGCCTTAAGAGGAAAATGCCGCCAAATATTTTTCGTTCAAAATCGTCAAGATATGAAGTTTTGAGGAGCAGCATCACGATTACCGTCAGATAAACAGTTGAAGCCATAAGCAGAGAAGTAAAATTTGCCAGACTCCATACCCTGTCGAGATAATAGAGCAAAAGCACCAGCGGTGCTGAAAATAAAACTGGCATAAACAAGGTTTTTCTGTAGATGCCCCACTCAAGTTCCGGCAGCACCCGATGAAGCATATAGGCAAAATAACCGGCAGAAGCAACAATAGAAACCGTTATTCCAGCAATCAGCCCAAAATAGCCGACTGTTTTCAGAAGAACGAAGCAGAGCAGCAGATTCAACGTCCCGGCAAAAAGGGCCGTGCGCATCGCCACATCCGGGCGATCGGTTCCGTTCAGAATGAATATTCCGGGTACCGTCAGGACACTTACCAGATAAGCCGGAATGAGCAACTGCAGCGTCAACGCAGATAGAGCGAAACCATCCCCCATCCAGAATTTTATGAACGGGTCTGCCAGCGCAATTACCAGAAGGCAGAACGGGACGGAGAGCATGACCATAAATTTGAAAGAGCGCCTGTAGAGACCGCAAATCATTGCATGCTCATTTTTTGCCTGCAATTCTGAAGCGGCAGGAACAATTGGGGTAAAGAGTGCGACCAGAAATGTTTTTACATAAAAGGCCATATTACTGCCGATTTCATAATAGGCAACAGCTTCCAGACCGAGATAGCGACTGAGGAAAATCCGGTCTACCTGGAAGATCATAATCTGCGAAATGCTGGTGGTCTGAACCTTCCAGCTATAGTTGAATATCTGCCTGAACATCTGCCGGTCTACCCATTTACTGAGATTGATCTGTAATTCAGGAAAGAGCCTGAATGCAACCGTAATGTTAAGTAATCCGGTAACGAAGGCAACTACGGCATTTGTGGCAATCAAACTCCGCAAACCCCATCCATTGTGCAAAAAGAAGATTGTTGCAGAGAAACCGACAAAGACAGTAGTTACATTTATGGAGCAGGTGTATCCGATTTTCTGGCTGCTGATAACCAGAGACGAAAAAATCCCCAGAAGTACATTGAACAGGAATATAAGGACAGACATCCTGAAAATAAACAGCGCTTCAGCCTGGAACAGTACAGGGATTTTGAGGAGTTCTCCGGTAATAACCGGAAGCAGAAAAAACAAAATGATTCCAACAGATATCGCTAGAATCAGTAGAAAAACAAAGGAGGTGTTGACCAGTCTGTTTAAGTTCGGGTAGTCCCTGTCTGCATGAAATTCGGCCGCATATTTTATCACCCCCTCTGAAATTCCAAAATCGCTCAACTGTGTATAAGCTGTCAGCACCCCCGCGAGCGCCCAGATGCCATACTGATCCTTGCCGATAGTATTAAGGATGTAAGGCGTTATCAGCAGCAGCGCCGCAAGGGCGACAACACTCTTAATGGCGTAAAATGCTGAATTTTTCGCCAGACGAGGCGCAACATCAGTGGACATCATTCACCAGCTTTTAATAGAAAAACAATCTGGACAGCAAGCAGGCTGGGGCAGATATTGGCTGCCGCTGTGGCGATTCTTACGACAAAAGCGGAACGATTCAACCCCATGTTTGAATCCATCCGCATGATACGGAGGTTATGGAGGTTGAAAAACCTCTTCATGGAGTTAAGGGTAAAAAAGCGGAGGTGGGTTTTGTCCATCACACCGTACTCTTTATATTCCCAGCAACCGATCAGATGCAGTAACCTGTATAAAACAAATCCGACATTCGGCAATGAAACAGCAAAAAAGCCGGTTTCTGCCAGCTTTGATTTCAGATGCGTAATGACGCTGCCTGGGTCTATCATATGCTCCAGAACATCACCACACACGATAAAGTCGTATTTTTGATCTATTTCAGAAAAATCACTGTTATTCAAATCAATAGGGTAAATGTGACGATACCCCCTCTTTAGAGCAACTTCTGATACTTCCCGGTTAATTTCAATGCCATCAACCTGGCACTCCTTATATCTTTTCAGATGCTCACCAAACGCCCCCATCCAGCAACCGACATCCAGCACAGCAGGATTTACAACGCCGGAACGGACGATATACTCCAGTATATGCCGGTTCGCATTTTCATATTTCTGGTAGGCCAACTGATTAAAGCGGTCATGCATTGAGAAGTTCCTTGAATGTAATTCTGTACCTGTTTAAGAGCATGCGGATCTCTCCAGGCGATAGGCGTCGCGTTGCGGTGACCGCTCGGCGCTTACGAAGTATTGCCGGAATTCCGAACAACATATCCCTCACTCCCCGGAGTAAGGCCGCAATCAACGCACCGGATGGTGAACGGCGAAACTCCCCACCAACCCCGCTCCCCGCCAATACCAGCCTGACTTGCAGCAGATAGCGGAGTATTGACCAGAATGGCAGGGTCAGCAGCATCCCCGGTGGGAAACATTTGAGTGCCACCCAGTAGTGATTCCGCTCCACCAGATAGAGTTTTAGTGGCGAAAATGCCCCGCCGCTGCTGGAATAACGATGATGTACAACTGCATCCCGCGCAAGGACAGCACGCCACCCGGCCAGCCGTCCCCGCAACCCCAGGTCGGTATCTTCGCAATAGGCAAAAAAATCATCATCAAAAAAACCGATCCCATCTATCATTTCGCGACGGTAAAGGGCGGCGCAGGCGCTTGGAAGAAGTATCTCCTCTGTTCTGGCAAGCGAGAGAGCCGAAAAAGAGGCATTTCGCCTGCTGCCTCGGGACATGCCGTCGGGACAGATGGCAACGCCGAGGGAATCGATCAGATCCGGGTTGTCCCACGCAGAGATGCGACTGGCAACCATGCCGACATCCGGCGAATCTTCAACCGGGGCAACCAACTCAGCCAACCATCTCCGCTCGACACGGGTATCGTTATTCAGGGTAACGATGTATCTCCCTGCTGAAACTGCGAAACCGGCGTTGTTGCCGGTTGCAAAGCCGCTGTTGTAGCCGAGATGGACAACACGCACCCAGTTGTAGGAAGATTGCAGAAGTTCAACTGAACCATCGCTTGAACCGTTATCTACAACAATCGTCTCAAAATCGGCCAGGCTCTGATCCTTTAAGCTGTCCAGGCAGGCCGGGAGATACTCCCTGCCATTCCAGTTGACGATAATAACGGATACAAGGGGAGATTTCATACAGTTTTCCGGATGCTGCGAAAGAAAGAGCGCCCCCCGGCAATAAGCCCTTTCAGGGTGGAGGGATTTGCGATCAGCCGCTTCAGGTAGCCGATGATGATGCGTGGCCGCAGGTAGAACCGCTTCAGTATTTCACGCTGGTAGAACTGCAGATCTTCTCTGGTCAGGCCGTGCGGGATGAAGACCGTGTTAAGAAGGTTCATCCTGGACCAGTCGCTGTCAAACCGTCCAAATTCAGCGGCTCGGTCATAAATCTCGGTTCCGGGGAAAGGGGTTAACATGGTGACGCTTATATCATCAAGGGGAAGTTTTAAGGCAAAGTCAAGGGTCTGCGACAGAGTCTCCCTGGTTTCACCCGGATGCCCCACGATAAAAAAACCCTTGCTGAGGATACCGATATTCCGGCAGAGAGTTACGGTGCTTTCAATCTCTTTAAGGGTCACATTTTTGTGAATCGTGGTAAGGATATCCTCGCAGCCACTTTCAATGCCGAAACTGATCTGCCAGCAACCGGCGCGCTTCATATATTCCAGAGTCTCTCTGTCAACGCTGTTGACACGCCCGAGACAACTCCAGGAGATATTCATCCCAAGATCGATGATCCCCTGACAGATGGCAACAAGTCGTTTTTTAAATGTCGTAAAAGTATCATCTTCAAAACTGAATTCGCGAATCCCGTAATTGTCAACAAGGTGCTTTATCATCCCGATGACATACTCTGCCGAAAATGTATGGCAACTTGTGCCGAAGACGGAGCGGTCGCAGAAAATACAACTGTTCGGGCAACCTCTGGAGGTGACAAGTGACGCGGCCGGGCTCCTTCGCACTTTAAATGGAGCCGGCGGGTATTTTAGAGGAAAACCATCCAGAAGATCCCATGCGGGGTAGGGGAGAGAGTCGAGATCCGAGAGAAACCTGCGTCGACCGGTTGAGACAAGTTCTCCGTCAGTTCGTAGAACAATCCCAGGAATATCAATCATTGCTGAGCCTGCATCAAGAGCCGATAGCAGGGCGATTATGCTCTCTTCCCCTTCTCCAATTACTGCTATGTCAAAGGCGGTGAAGCGCTTCATCGTTTCATGCGGTGCTGCGGAAACGTGCGGCCCGCCGATAATGACAACAAGATTGGGAAACCGCTCCTTGGCAACTGCGGCAAAGCCTGCGGCATGGGAGATAGTGAACGTAGTGGCAGAAAGGCCAAGTATGTCGGGGGGATCATTTTCAATCAGGCGGATCAGCTCTGCCTGGTTAAGAGCGAGTGCGGAGGCATCAGCCAGCGAGGTTGGAAACCCCTGTTGACGAGTTATAGCAGCAAGGGAGAGAATGCCTATGGAGGGGAGGCAGCTTCCGGCGTCAGCCAGCGAACCATAACGCTCCTCCATAGATACGGGTGGTGTGGCGAAAAAAATTTTCGGCACAAATTTCCTCTGTTCTTTGTATATGACCCTGCAATATTGCGTTCAGTACACTTCAATATGAAAAGTACCACCATAAACCGGACGGCGCAACCAGGATCTATTCACACTCTCGCCAGAATCTTCAAGAGGTGCGGCACCATCTGCTTTTTGCGGGACATGACATTTTTAAGTTCATACAGGTGCGGTTCAAGTTGCGGGTATTCCATGACGTGGGCGATACGGGTGTGACCCTCCACGAGAAAGAGCGTTGTTTCGGTGGTAATATCAGTCACCATTAAACCGGCGATGAAGAGATCGTCCCGCCGCTTTACATCTGCCAGCGCCTTCAGCAGTTCCGCTTTCATACTGTAAAATTCGTCAAAACCTACCACCTCTACCTGCCCGACCCCGATGGTATATTTATCGTGCCTGAACTGTTTAAAGTCGGCATTCACAACCCGCTCCACCGAACCATAGTTTTTCAACGAGCTACAGGCTGCAAAGATGTCGCGCCCAAACTCTGCGGCAGAAATCCCCGCGATCTTTTCCAGCCAGACAGCCGTCGTGCGGTCGCTGTCTGTCGTTGTGGGAGATTTGAGTATGACCGTATCAGATAAAATACCGGCCAGCAGCAGCGCGGCAATGGTCTGCTCCGGCTCGATTCCGCACTCCCGGTATCTTCCTGCCACAAGCGTACATGTACTGCCGACCGGCGCTGTTATAAAGGCGATCGGCAGATTTGAGTGGTTGTTGCCAAGCTTGTGATGATCTATGACCTCTATGATTTCAACCAGTTCTGCACCAGGGACAGCCTGTCCAAGTTCGTTGTGATCAACCAGAATCAGACCGTAGGGGAGCGGCGCAAGCAGAGATGACTTGGTTGCCACTCCAGCCAGAGTGCCATCCTCCTCCAGTGCCAGAATTGCAGGTTCTCTTGAGCCCACAAGTTTCTGACGCAGTCCGGCCAGCGATTCTCCGACACCGATGGTTGTGAACTTTTTTTCCGCCAGAAGAGAAACCGGCGTGGAAAGGCGAGCCAGCCAGGCGGCTGTTGCGGTGTCATTTGGGGTGAGCAGCACAGTGACATCATTTTTTGAGGCCAGTTCAATCAGTCCATCTTCCAGAGGGTGGCCACCGGTCACCACCAGAAGCCGGACGCCGCGTTCAATCGCTGCCTGCTGAATCGTGCGGCGATTACCGGTCATTATCAGGAGATCACGCGGGTCATATCCCTCAATGCGGCTGGTGAAGGACTCTTCCAGCATAGCTCCGATGAAGAGATTGAGAGTAATTTCGGCATCTCCGGCACCTCCGCAGAGGTAACTGCCGCCAAGCGTTCTGGCCAGACAGGAGAAAGTCGTCGTAACCTGTCGCAGCTTTTCCCGGCTCGGGAGGAGATAGCTCTCCGAAAGACGCTGAAGTGAGAGTACCCCGCCCGGTCTGCCGGAGTCGTCAACCACCGGCAGAACCCGCACCCCGTTCTGATTGAAGAGTTCAAGCGCCTCGTAGGCCGAAGTATGGGGGGGTACCGTTATCGCCTTACGACGGATAGTATCACGCACCTTTGGGTGTACATCTGCCAGAAAAAGCGGAGTTGGAAGCCCAAGACGGCCAAGAATATAGGCTGTCTGCGGATTCGGGGTGCCTGCCATTGCAGCGATGACATTCTGATTGCCGAGGCGCTGCTTGAGAGCCGCATATCCTATTGCTGATGCTATTGAATCGGTGTCAGGGTTTTTGTGCCCTGTGACGTAGATGGTTTTTGTGGTCATTATCGTAACCCTTTATGACTGTTTGCTCAGATTTAACGGCAACTCAGCTATATACGATTTTTTATATTTGTCAACGCGGAAGGGTGGCGTTCCCGATAACTCTCTTTTACTATCTGTTGACAAGCGGCTGGACTCCACCTATACCACTCACCAGACAGAAAAACCTCGGATATCACGGTGGAAGGAATTGACAATGCCAGAAAAACGTAAGGTCAGCCGCCAGCGCTGGACGATTTTTGCCGTGCTGGCACTGATGTATATTCTGGTCTATTTCTACAGGGTCTCACTTGCTGTCGTGGCCGTTGATATTTCGCGTGAGCTGAATCTGACCCCGGAGCGGCTCGGATCGCTCTCCGGGATACTCTTCTATGTCTATGGTTTTGCACAGTTGCCGCTGGGGCCTATGATCGACCGACTGGGGGGACGCCTTGTAATCAGCGGATGCGGTATATTAACCACGGCCGGCGGCATACTGTTTTCCCAGGCTGACTCCTTTGCCATGGCTATGTCGGCAAGGGTGCTGATCGGGATAGGGACCGCTTCGGTGCTGATGGCGACATTTACAATCTTCAGCCACTGGTTCAGCAAACAGGAGTTTGGCCGGGTATCCGGCTTCATGGTGGCGGTCGGCAACCTGGGAAACCTTGCCGCTACAGCGCCGCTGGCGCTTGCTGTCGGCGTGGTTGGCTGGAGATCGTCATTTCTTGTAATCGGGATTGCCCAGGCGCTGGTGACGGCACTCGTTTTTGGAATGGTGCGGGATCGTCCGGCAACGACGTCAACTGCCACCGAGGCTACGCCTGAAAAGAGCGGGATGCTGGAAGCCTGGAAGGAGATTTTCGGCAACCGCGATTTTTTACTTCTGGGGGCTATCTCTTTTGCCTGGTACGGAAATTATCTTGCGCTGCAAGGGTTATGGGGGGGGCCGTATCTGATGGATGTGCTGCATCTCTCCCGTGAGGGCACCGGCAGAATGCTGATGTTTACATCGATCGGCTTCATCTGCGGCAGCATGGTGACAGACACCATAGCCAGGCGGTTTTTCAGATCCTACAAAAAAACTCTTCTGGCTGGGCAGATTTTCCTTCTGCTCCTCATGACCGCTTTTCTTGGGTGGGCGGAGACGGTCCCCCCATATCTTCTCGGGACTGTTTTCTTCGCCATAGGTTTAGCTGTCTCCAGCGGCGTTATGGTATACCCGATCATACGATCAATGTTTTCGGTGCGGATAGTCGGAACAGCCCTGACTTCGCTCAATTTTTTCGTCCTGATGGGAGCTGCCAGCTCGCAGCATCTTATGGGGATCATAGTCGGCAGATTTGAGAGGGGGGCGGGTGGAATATCCCCGGAAGCGCTTCACTCGGCATTTTTACTACCGATTGGTGGACTGTTGATGGCGGTGGTGCTGTACTCATTTGCCAGAGATTTCGGACAGTAAGGGTGAACGGATGGTTTACTCCAGCTCTTCCCCCACCACTTCCATCTCTCTGGTTATCTCGGCCAATGCCGGGTCTTTCTTCCTGAATGCGACCACGAGCTGATAACAGATAAAATAGGAAGCAACCGCAGCCACAAAGCCTATAATTGAGCTCCCCAGCAGTATCGATTTTGCATATGGTTGAAGCTGCTGCCATTCAAGTCCCTTGAAAATCAACTCTTTAGACGGTTTCCCTCTTAAAAATCTGCCGAGGTTATAGCTGGCCACCAGAACAGGCACAACTGTAAAAGGGGTATTGACCCATGCGCCTGTTATGCACGTGAGCTTGTTCAGCCGAAACAGAAAAGCAATTGCGATTGCCATCGGAGTGTGCAGCCCGAAAAACGGTGTAAAGCTTATGAATACCCCGACGGCAAAACCGACGGCGATATGCCCTGGATGGGCGTCCAGTGAAAGAATCTTTTTGAATTGCAGTTTGATTTTGTCAATATTGATCATAGTTTCCTCTATTGGAGGCAACTCTACGGTCATGAAGAGTATTTTGTCAATTGAATAGGCATCACGAGGGCGTTAAATTCTGATTGCGTTCCTTAAAAGAGGCAATAAAAAAGAGGGGATGAAATCAATCATACCCCCCTGTCTAAACATCCGTTTTTCTCTTATACCGTTAAGCCATCACCGGCTCAAACGAAAAACATTTCTTCGAGCAGGTACGCTCACACGCCTGGCAGCCGATACAGTTGCCAGGGTTGGCTACCCTCATGAACATCTTGGCGGAATCGTCGCCGTCCAGCTCCTCAAATTCCAGCACATCGTGGGCGCAGACCTTGTAGCAGCGACCGCAGCCTATACAGACCTCTTCATCGATGTTTTTTACAAACTGCGGTGTCCACTCCTGTCTGTCTCGTGTCAATCCGGTAATGTATGCCATTTTGATCTCCTTATCCGTGTTATAGTTTTTAGATTCACAATTCAAAATTCACATTTCACATTTCACATTTCACAATTCACAATTCACAATTCACATTTCACATTTCACATTTCACATTTCACATTTCACATTTCACAATTGCCTTCCCCCCACCGTTCATCGCCTTACGCAGCCAGGGGGGGGGATTGCCGCGCAGCACCTCTTGAACT
>Ga0194060_10001437_pt1 | contig 17019 bp, 16 predicted proteins | sample SepL225m_MetaG_FD_163427 | JGI IMG/M metagenome (GOLD analysis project Ga0194060, IMG submission 163427) | Anoxic zone freshwater microbial communities from boreal shield lake in IISD Experimental Lakes Area, Ontario, Canada - Sep2016-L222-5m | ecosystem: Environmental > Aquatic > Freshwater >...
GATCTGCAGGATGCCCGATGCCGAGATCCAGACTGTGAGCGCACTACCCAGACCGGTAAGCACCGTCCAGCCACCCATCGCACGCGGAATCAGCGCTCCTGCGAGTAGGGCCAAAACGCCTGGAATCCACAGACGCATTGCGATGTCTTTGATTTCCGTGTTTTTCCAGCGCGCCAGTGGCACGGCTGCGAGAAGGAACACTACAGGCACCATGATTGGAACGAACACTGCGTTGAAGTACGGTGGCCCGACCGAAATTTTGCCCAGACCCAAAGCGTCAATGATGAGCGGGTACAGCGTTCCCAGCAGCACCGAACCACAAGCCACCACCAGCAGTACATTGCCGGTCAATAACAGAGATTCGCGCGAAATGGCTCCGAATGTTCCACCCAAGGCTACCTTGGGAGCACGCCACGCAAATAGCAGCAGGGAGGATCCGACCACCAGCACCAGAAGAGTAAGGATGAAGATGCCGCGCCTCGGATCGGTCGCAAACGCATGCACTGAGGTCAGCACGCCGGAGCGGACCAGAAAGGTGCCCAGCAGGGACAGCGAGAACGCGCCAATGGCCAGCAGCACGGTCCAACTCTTGAAGCTGCCGCGCTTTTCTGTGACGGCCAGCGAGTGCAGCAAGGCGGTCCCTAGCAACCATGGCATGAAGGAGGCGTTTTCAACCGGGTCCCAGAACCACCAGCCGCCCCAGCCCAGTTCGTAATAGGCCCACCATGATCCCAGAGCAATGCCCATGGTAAGAAAGACCCACGCGGCCGTGGTCCAGGGGCGTGACCAGCGCGCCCAAGCCGCATCCAGGCGACCAGAGAGAAGGGCAGCGATGGCGAATGAAAATGCAACGGCAAACCCCACATAGCCCATGTACAACATGGGCGGATGAAATACCAAGCCTGGGTCCTGCAGCAAGGGGTTGAGGTCACGGCCATTCTCGGCAGCCGGAAGCAGTCGATCAAACGGATTGGATGTGAACAGAATAAACATCAGCAGACCCGAGGCCACCAAGCCCAGGACACCCAGAACCCGTGCCACCATGGTGTCGTCCAGTGTGCGTGAATAGTGCGCTACCGCAATACCCCAGGCTGACAGCAGCAGTACCCACAGCAGCAGCGAACCTTCGTGCCCGCCCCAAACTGCACCGAAGCGATAGATCGTGGGTAGCTGAGAGTTCGAATGCGCGGCGACGTACTGCACCGAAAAGTCGTTCAGGTAGAAGCTCCATGACAGCGATACAAACGCGATTGCCAACATCACGAAGGTGGTTTGGGCCGCAGGGCGTGCCAGTGCCAGCCATTCAGCACGGCCATTGTGGGCACCAATCAGGGGCAAGGTGCCCTGAACGAGGGAAACGCAAAGGGCCAGGATGAGGGCAAATTGCCCAATTTCAGGGGTCATGGTTTAACAGCGTCCTTGGTTTTCTGGGCTTGTTCGAGCGCCTGCTTGGCTTCGGGGGGCATGTAGTTTTCGTCGTGCTTGGCGAGCACTTCTGAGGCAATGAAATTGCCGCTGGGTTCGAGTTTTCCTTGCACCACGGCGCCCTTGCCCTCCTTGAAGAGGTCGGGCAATATGCCCGTATAGGCAACGGGCACCTCATGGGCCATGTCTGTCATGACAAAATGCACCGTGAGGTTATCGCGTTTGAGCGAGCCGTCCTTCACCAGGCCACCAATGCGAAAGGCGGCAAGCTTGGGGGCCTGCCCTGCAGCGACCTCACTGGGTGTTACATAGAGCGCAATGTTGCTATTGAGTGCATTTAGCACAAGCGCCGCTGCAATGCCAATGGCAACCAGGCCGCCACCAACCATTGCGCCGCGTTTTTTCCAGCCCTTCATGGGGTTTCCTTTTCTATTTTTTCAGCAACGGCCTGCCGATGCAGTGTCTGAAGAATCTGGGTATGACGCTTTTTGATTAGAAAAGGTTCCAACACCATCGCCAGCGCGCACACACCAAAGCTGCCCCACACATACAGAGCATAGCCACCCATGGCAAAAAACTCAGCCGCGGAATTCCAGTTCATGCCTTGACCTCATCGAGTTGCAGGACCCATTCGGTGTGGGCTTCACGCTCAAGAATAATCGTTCGTACACGTGTGAGCGCGATGGCCACCGAATACATCCACATGCACAAGGCCATTAGCAGCATGCCCCACAGCATGGTTACTGCCATCGAAGACTTTGCCAGATTGACGCTGGAGCCTTGGTGCAGGGTGTTCCACCACTTGACCGAGAAATAGATGATGGGCACGTTGACGGCCCCAACGAGGGCCACAATCGCTCCCGCCTTGTCGGCCCGGCGCGGATCGTCGATTGAAGCCTGCAGGGCCATGAAGCCCAAGTACAGGAAGAAAAGTATCAGTTCGGAAGTCAGGCGCGCATCCCACACCCACCAGGTGCCCCACATCGGCTTGCCCCAGAATGCGCCAGTCCAGAGAGAAAGAAACGCCATCAGTGCACCGGTGGGGGCCAGAGCCTGCGCCATCATGCTCGATAGCCGGGCGTTCAGCGACAAACCGATGGCAGACCAGGTTGCCATGACCATGTAAATAAACATCGATAGCCACGATGCAGGGACGTGGACAAAGATGATGCGGTAGCCCTCGCCCTGCTGCGCATCGGTGGGCGCGACAAAGAACCCCATCCACAGCCCCGCGATTCCGAACAGGGCCGCGAGTGCCCAGAACACGGGAATCATTTTCCCGGCCAGTGGGTAGAAATTGTGGGGGCTCGCAAAGCGGAACCAATTAATCAGACGGTTGCTCATTCCAATGCAATCCTCAAGGCTGCCGTGGTGGCCCACGGTGCGAAGAACACAGCCAGGGCCAACATGGCCGCCAGCAACGAAAGGTGACCTCCGGCACCAAGGCCGGAAATATGGGCTTCTACCGCACCCGCACCGAAAATCAGGGCCGGGATAAACAGCGGCAACACCAACAGGCTCAGCAACACGCCTCCACCACGCACGCCCAGGGTAAGTGCGGCACCAATGGAGCCAATCAACGACAGGAGCGGTGTGCCCAGGAGCAGGGCGACTACCAGTACACCTAACGCGCTGGCATCCAGGTCAAACTGGATTCCCAGCACCGGTGCGACCAACACTAACGGCAGACCGGAAACCAGCCAATGAGCACCTATCTTGCCAACGACAAGCATTACCAGGGGCGTCGGTGAAATCGCCATCTGTTCCAGCGTTCCGTCGGCATGGTCGGCGGCAAACATGCGCTGCAAACCCAACATGGTGGCAAGCAATGCCGCCACCCACAGCACCCCGGGTGCAATTTTTCGCAGCAGAGTGGGCTCTGGTCCGATGCCCAACGGAAACAAGCTGGTGACAATCACAAAGAAGAATAGAGCAGTCAACACCTCGCTTTTGCGGCGCATCACCATCAGCAAATCGCGGCGAACAATGGCCAGAATGGGGCTCACAGCTGTACTACCCGTCCGCCCGGGATTGGCATGGTCTGGTGGCTGGTCAAGATGGCCATTCCGCCCTGGGTTACATGCTCGCCAATCAATGTCGCAAGGAGATCGACAGCCTTGACATCCAGCGCAGTAAACGGTTCATCCAGTATCCAGAGTCTGGCATTTCGTGTTGCAATCCGCGCCAGCATGACGCGTCGCTTCTGGCCAGCGGAGAGTACGCGCACCGGCAACTGTTCGCGACCCTTGAGGCCAAATCGCTGCAAGGCGCGGAGGGCGTTTTCAAGCGCCAGCTCCGCTCCGTCCATGGCCGCAGAAAACTCCAGGTTTTCCAGTGCGGTGAGGTCTTCTTTCAGCGCGCCATGGTGGCCAAAAAAAAGCAGGTTCTTACGGTATTCTTCATCGGCACGGGTGATTTTTTCACCGCACCAGCGGATTTCGCCTTCCGCGGGTTGGGTCAATCCAGCCAGCAGACGCAGGAGGCTGGTTTTGCCAGCACCATTTTCGCCGCGCACGTGTAGCCACTCGCCGCCATCGACGATGAGGTCGAGTTCGGAAAACAAACGGCGGTCGCCCCGCACACAGGTCAAACCGTGGGCACTAAGCATGAAAGAAAGATGGAGTCCAAAGGGTGTGAAAGCTAAGGGGGTTGCCAGAATGTGGCACGTCTGAGCCTTTAGCAAGACCTGACTAGATTGTAATCAACCCTTGCCGTGTAGCCGGGGAAACACCAGGGAAAATGATATAGGTCAAGGTAACCAGTCGTAACGGATGGTGATCGGGGCATGGTCAGAGAACTTTTCGTCCTTGTAAATCTCGGCTCTTCTGGCTCCAGAGGACAACCGCTGGGTGGCCAATTGGTAGTCCAGCCGCCAGCCAACGTTCTTTGCATAGGCCTGTCCACGATTGCTCCACCAGGTGTAACAAGCGTCGGTTGTGCTAGGCTCCAGCCGGCGGTACACGTCCACCATGCCGCCTTGGGTGAGAAGCTTGGTCATCCAGGCGCGTTCCTCGGGCAGAAATCCCGAGTTTTTCTTATTGCCCTTGAAGTTCTTCAAGTCGATTTCCTGGTGGGCAATATTGATGTCCCCACACAGAATGAAATCGCGTTCGGCTCTAAGCGTCATCAAGTGCGGATAAAACTCGTCCAGAAATCGGAACTTGGCCTGCTGACGATCTTCGCCCGATGAGCCGCTGGGGAAGTAGGCGCTGATGATGGAGTGCTTGCGCGCCGGTGAGTCAAAGCGCAGTTCCAGGTAGCGCCCCTCCGGGTCGAACTCGGGAGAGTTGTAGCCCACCACCACGTCGCTGGGTTCAAGACGGGTGTAAATCCCCACGCCCGAGTAACCCTTTTTCTCGGCCAAATGAAAATACCCCTTCATACCCGAAAGCATTTCAAATTTGCCCGAGAGATCGGGTGCCTGCGCCTTGATTTCCTGCACGCAAATACAATCAGGTCGAACGCGCTCCAGCCAGGCTTCGAGCCCCTTGCTGGTGGCGGAGCGGATGCCGTTGAGGTTGAGGCTGGTTAACTTGAACAAGGAACGCTCCATGTCGAATCAAGACCCGTTGGCCCTGGAATTTGTACGGTTTGCTGTGGAATGCGGGGTGCTGCGCTTCGGAGAATTCAAAACCAAAGCGGGACGCCTGAGCCCGTATTTTTTCAACGCTGGCCTGTTTGACGATGGGGCCAAACTGGGCCGTCTGGTTGAATTCTATGCCCAACGGCTCATTGTCAGCGGTATCGAATTTGACATGGTTTTTGGGCCAGCCTACAAGGGAATTCCTCTGGGCGCAGCCTTGGCGGTTGAGTTGGCCCGGCGCGGACGCAACGTGCCGTTTGCCTACAACCGCAAGGAAACCAAAGACCATGGCGAGGGTGGCACGCTGGTGGGAGCGCCGCTACGTGGCCGCGTGCTGGTGGTGGACGATGTTATGTCGGCAGGAACTGCGGTGCGTGAATCTATAGCCATTATTCAAGCCGCGGGTGCAACGCCCCACGCGGTACTGATTGCCCTGGATCGCCAGGAAATGGCCACTGAAAACGGGCAGGATGTGCCCTTTAGTGCCGTGCAATATGTGCAACGCCAGCTCGGGTTGCAGGTTTGTGCGATTGCGAAGCTCGGGGATTTGATGCACTATCTGGAACAACGTGATGGTGAAACTTCGCTGGTGGAGCATCAGCGTGTTCTGGCGTACCGCCAGCGTTACGGCGTAGACGAAGGGTGAGAATGAAAACTAGACGCGACATAAGTGTGCTGCTGACGGCCTGCGTGATGGCGGTGGGTGGGCCAGTCTGGGCGCAAAGTCAGCCCATCATAGCCGGGGTCTATACCTGTGTGGACGCCAAGGGGCGCAAGCTTACGGCGGACAGGCCGATTCCAGAGTGCACCGACCGCGAGCAGCAGGTTCTCAATCCGAGCGGCACGGTGAAGGCCAAGGTGGGGCCGAACTTGACCGCGCAGGAAAAGGCGGAGCAGGAACAAAAGGAAAGGCGTTACACAGAGGAGCGCAACCGCTCGGCGGAGGAGAAGCGGCGTGAGCGCGCTTTGCTTACCCGCTATCCAAACAAGACCGTACACGACCAGGAGCGTGCCGAGGCACTGGTGCAGATTGGCGTTGTAATTCAGGCGGCCAAGAATCGGTTGGAAGAATTAATCAAGCAACGCGCAAGCATTGATGAGGAGATGGAGTTTTACCGGAAGAACCCGGACAAGGCACCTTCCTATGTACGTCGACAACTCGAGGAAAACGTGCAGAGCCAGGATGTACAGCGTCGCTTCATTTCCGAACAGGAGGCCGAGATTCGACGCGTCAATTTACGCTTTGACGATGAGTTGGTGCGACTGCGCCAGTTGTGGACTACGGTCGCACCCAGCGCGTCACGCTGAAAGCTTGGCGCGCAAAAAGTCGTTGACCTGTTGCGGGTTGGCTTTGCCTTTGCTGGCTTTCATGATTTGACCTACCAGAGCATTGAAGGCTTTTCCCTTCCCGGCGCGAAATTCTTCAACGTTCTTGGCATTGGAAGCCAGCACTTGGTCGATGATGTTCTCAAGGGCACTGGAGTCGTTCATCTGTCGCAGGCCTTTGGTCTCAATAATCGCATCGATGTTGGTCTCTGCTCCTGACCAGATTTCTTCAAACACCTGCCGCGCCGCATTGTTGGAGATGGTGCCGTCGGCAATGCGTGAGACCAGTGCAGCGAGCTGCAGTGGACGTACGGGTGCCGTTTCAATTGCGATACCGTCGGCGTTCAAACGACGAGAAATCTCTCCCATGATCCAGTTGCTGACAAGCTTTGCATGACCACAGGCGCGAGCGGCATCTTCAAAATAGGTGGCCATTGCCTTGCTCTGGGTGAGCGTGGTGGCATCGTATTCGGGCAGACCGTGCTCTCGCACAAAACGTTCCGCCATCACGCGTGGCAATTCGGCCATCTGCGCACGTATTTGTTGCACCCATTGCTCTGAAATGCATAGCGGCGGGAGGTCCGGGTCGGGAAAATAGCGATAGTCCGCAGCGTCTTCTTTGCTGCGCATCGCACGCGTTTCGCCAGTGTCGGGGTTGAACAGCACCGTGGCCTGCTCGATCGCATGGCCGTCTTCGATCTGCTCAATTTGCCATCGCACTTCAAAGTCGATCGCCTGCTGCATGAACTTGAAACTGTTCAGGTTTTTGATCTCCCTGCGAATACCCAAAGGCTTACCAGGCTTGCGCACGGATACATTCGCATCGCAGCGGAACGATCCCTCCTGCATGTTGCCGTCGCAAATCCCAATCCAAGTCACGATCTTGTGCAGTTCCTTGGCGTAGGCGACCGCCTCTGTGCTGGATCGCATGTCGGGCTCGGTCACGATTTCCAGCAGCGGAGTCCCCGCCCGGTTCAGGTCGATTCCTGTCTGACCAACGAAGTCTTCGTGCAAGGACTTGCCAGCGTCCTCTTCCAGGTGGGCCCGCACCAAGCGAACCGATTTCTTCTCGGCAACACCCTTGACTTCTGGCATGAAAAACTCAACCAGTCCCCCTTGCACCACCGGGATTTCAAACTGACTGATCTGGTAACCCTTGGGGAGGTCGGGATAAAAATAATTTTTGCGCGCAAAAATACTAGTGGGCGCAATATGCGCGCCTATGGCCAGTCCAAATTCAATGGCACGCTCCACGGCCCCCTTATTCATGACCGGCAGCGTCCCAGGCAAAGCAAGGTCGACGGCGCAGGCCTGGGTGTTCGGTTCAGCGCCAAAAGCGGTAGCAGCGCGGGAGAAAATTTTCGATTGGGTCGAGAGCTGGGCGTGGGTCTCAAATCCGATCACCACCTCGTAGCCCATGACCAGCGGCGAGTTTGTCCAGTTGTGTGCCATATTCAATGTCCTGCGGGCTTGGCCAGATGGAAATCGGTCGCTTGCTGGAAGCAGTGTGCGGTACTCAACAGACGTGCTTCCTCAAAATAGTTGCCGATGAGTTGCATTCCAATGGGCATGCCTTTGTCGGCCTCTGACTGTGCAAATCCGACCGGCAGGCTCATGCCGGGTAGGCCCGCCAGGGACGCGGGCAAAGTAAAAATGTCGGCTAGGTAATTTGCCACAGGATCGTCCGATTTTTCACCTATTTTCCAGGCCACGCTCGGGGCCACTGGGCCGGCAATCACGTCACACTGCCTGAAGGCGTTCTGGAAGTCGTCGGCAATCATCCGGCGAATTTTTTGTGCCTGCAGGTAGTAGGCATCGTAGTACCCATGCGATAGCACATAGGTACCGATCATGATGCGGCGTTTGACCTCGTCGCCGAATCCTTCGGCCCGAGTCTTACGGTACATGTCGGCCAGATCGGTGTATTTGTCTGAGCGGTGTCCAAACTTTACGCCGTCAAATCGACTCAGGTTGCTGGAGGCTTCTGCTGGTGCAATGATGTAGTACACAGGGATGGACAACTCAGTACGGGGCAGACTGATAGGAATCAGTATGGCTCCCAATTTCTCATACTGCGTGAGTGCAGCTTCGGTGACGGTGCGCACGTCTGATGCCAACCCCTCACCAAAAAACTCTTTGGGTACTCCAATGCGCAGTCCCTCTACCGTGCCACCCAACTCGCGTGTGAAATCCTCCGCTGGTCGATCCAGCGATGTGGAATCGCGGTCTGGATCGGGTCCGCACATGGCCGAAAGCAACATGGCGCAGTCCTGCGCGGAGCGCGCCATGGGGCCAGCCTGGTCGAGGCTGGAAGCGAATGCCACCATTCCATAGCGTGAGGCGCGTCCGTAGCTGGGCTTAATACCGGTAACACCGCAGAACGATGCCGGTTGGCGTATCGATCCACCCGTATCGGTGCCAGTGGCGGCGGGGGTGAGTCGTGCAGCGACCGCGGCGGCACTGCCCCCTGATGAGCCACCAGGAATGCGTTCGGTGTTCCACGGGTTGCGAACTGGAACGACCCGCTCGTGGCCGACCGCTCTAATTGCCGAGTTCTCGTTACTCGATCCCATAGCGAACTCGTCGCAGTTGAGTTTGCCCAGAGTCACGGTACCGGCCTGGGCCAGGTTGGCAACGACGGTTGCATCAAATGGGGAAAGGTAACCATCGAGCATGCGCGAACCGGCCGTGGAAACAAAATCCCGGGTCACGAAAATATCCTTGTGCGCGATTGGGATGCCTTCCAGAAGCCGTGCTTCCCCCCGGGAAATCCGGTTGTCCGCGGCCCGCGCTTGTTCCAGGGTTACGTTTTCCTGCAGATCAACGTAGGCTCCCAAGTTGGCATGCGTGCGGGCGCGTGCAAGTAGGTGTGTAGCAAGCTCCACGGCGGAAACCTGCTTGTGTTGCAGGGCTTGCTGCAAGGCGTGGACTCCGAGATCGTGCAGGTCCTGGGTCGCTAGTAGGTTAGGGGCGGTCATATTCTGCGCTTGTGTTTATTCGATCACCTTCGGAACCAGGAAAAGACCACGCTCCACTGCCGGAGCATTGCGTTGGTTCGCCTCACGCTGATTGGGCTCACTGACCCTGTCTTCGCGTAGCCGCAGCGCTACCTCCGCCAGCGCTGCCGCCGGGTGGGCCAGTGGAGCAATGCCGGCGGTGTCCACAGCACGCATTATTTCCACAAGGGCAAAAAAATCGTTCAACTGGGTAAGCATGCGCTCGCTCTGGGCCGGTTCCAGTTCAAGTCGTGCCAGATTGGCGATGCGTGCGATATCGGAAGATGTCAGGGACATGGTGCGTAAAGAGATGAAATCAAAGGTAAATCAGACCCAAGCGGGTGTCATATCAGGCGTTCGTCGGAGGGGATCGGTTATTATCCCGCCTTTGATGGCAAAACGGCGCGGGTGCGTAGTTTGACGCCAAACTTACAACTTTTAGACAATAAAACTGTGGCGATGGGGGGTCGAAGTACCTCCCGTGCCCGAGAGGATTTGTGATGTTCAGCGCATTTCGACGGTATTTTTCTACCGATCTGGCTATCGATTTGGGTACCGCAAACACCCTCATTTTTGTGCGGGGCCAAGGGATTGTCTTGGATGAACCATCCGTGGTGGCGATCCGTCACGAAGGCGGACCCCAAGGAAAGAAAACAATTCAGGCGGTGGGAAAAGAGGCCAAGGCTATGTTGGGCAAGGTGCCTGGCAACATCGAGGCCATACGGCCCATGAAAGATGGGGTGATAGCCGACTTCACGGTGACCGAGCAAATGCTCAAGCAGTTCATCAAGATGGTGCACCCACGCGGGATTTTTCGTCCCAGTCCTCGCATCATCATTTGCGTGCCATGTGGCTCCACCCAAGTGGAGCGTCGCGCCATTCGCGAATCCGCTTTGGGCGCAGGTGCAAGTGATGTTTATCTGATCGAGGAACCCATGGCGGCAGCGATCGGCGCCGGCTTGCCGGTGAGTGAGGCGAGTGGCTCCATGGTGGTCGATATTGGCGGAGGCACCACAGAAGTCGGGGTAATTTCCCTGGGCGGCATGGTCTACAAGGGTAGCGTGCGTGTGGGGGGCGACAAGTTTGACGAGGCCATCATCAACTACATTCGTCGCAACTACGGCATGTTGATCGGCGAACCCACCGCCGAGTCGATAAAGAAGCAAATCGGGTCAGCTTTTCCGGGCTCGGAAGTCAAGGAAATGGAAGTACGCGGACGCAATCTTTCGGAAGGCGTTCCGCGCAGTTTCACCATCTCTTCCAACGAAATACTGGAAGCGCTTACCGATCCATTGAACAATATTGTTTCGGCTGTCAAGAATGCACTGGAGCAAACTCCTCCCGAACTCGGTGCGGACATTGCCGACCGGGGCATGATGCTCACCGGTGGTGGTGCGCTGCTGCGCGATCTTGATCGTCTGCTGGCGGAAGAAACGGGCTTGCCCGTGCTGGTGGCCGAAGACCCGCTTTCCTGCGTGGTGCGCGGTTGTGGTATGGCGTTGGAACAGATGGAGCGCTTGGGCTCCATTTTCACCAGCGAATAGACCGACACGGGTACAGCGATGCCACTCGGTACGCTGGACAGAGTTCCTCCCCCATTTTTCCGACAGGGCCCATCGGCCTTGTCGAAATTGGCCGTGTGCAGTGCGCTGGCGCTGCTATTCATGGTGGCAGATGCCCGCTTCAAAGTGATGCAACCGCTGCGGGTTGGTCTGGCCACCGTCTTGTACCCGGTGCAGTGGACGGCGCTGCAACCAGTGCTGATGGTGCAATCCGCCACCCAGTATTTTTCTTCTCTGTCTGCAGCCCAGGCGACGCGTGCAGAAGAGCAACTCAAGCGCACCGTTCTCGCCCAGCGGGCCAACCAGGTGGAGCAGCTTGCGCAAGAGAATGAGCGGCTGCGCAGGCTACTGGGTTTGCAAGGTCGTTTACAGTCTCCTGCGATGGCTGCCCAAGTGATCTACGATGCCGCCGACCCCTATACCCGCAAGGTCGTTATTGACAAAGGGTTGGCCGATCAAGTGGCCCTGGGGTCGCCTGTTCTGGATGAGTTTGGTGTCCTGGGTCAAGTCACTCGTGTCTATCCATTAGTCAGCGAAGTCACGCTGATCACTGACCGAGAACAGGCCATACCCGTGCTCAATACCCGCACAGGAGCACGGGGCGTTGCTTTTGGTGACGTGGGATCCCATGCCGATGCCCTGGAACTCCGCTTCATGGCCGCCAACGCAGACGTGATGACGGGTGATCTCCTGTCCACCAGCGGGGTAGACGGCGTGTATCCCCCGGGACTGGCGGTGGCACGCATAGAAAAAGTCGAACGGCGGGTTGATACCGTTTTTGCACGGATCTACTGTGTGCCACTGGCCATGGTATCTGGCGCGAATCATGTTCTGGTCCTCGCGCCTTTGAGCGGGCAGATTCCGGCCCGGCCCGTCGCGGTTGCACCGGCTGCGTCGGGTCGTCATGGGGTGGCGAAGTGAACTTCAACACACAGGGAGCGGGGACATGATCATGCGTCCGGGCCAGCAGTTGCTGTTGCCCGCAAATCCCCTGTTTGTCTGGGCTAGCCTTGTGGGCGCGCTGTTGCTCAACATGATTCAAAACATGGGTCTGTGGGGACGTTCCGCCTGGAGCCCCGACCTGCTGGCGGTGGTACTGGTGTTCTGGACCGTCCACCAACCGTTGCGGGTAAGCATTGGAGCGGCCTTCGTGTTCGGTTTGCTGATGGATGTGCACCAGGGTGGGCTGCTGGGTCAGCATGCCATGGCATACACGGTTTTGAGCTTTTTCGCCATCACGATTCATCGCCGCCTACTCTGGTTTACGGTGCCATCGCAGGCGGCGCAGGTGTTGCCGCTGTTTGCTGTCGCCCATGCTGTGGAACTGGTGTTGCAATTGCTGGTTGGAGGCAGTTTCCCAGGATTCTGGCTGCTGTTGGCTCCCGTCGCGGAGGCGCTGCTGTGGCCGGTGGCCAGTATCGTGTTGCTGGTGCCACAACGCCGCGCGCCTGACCCCGACGCAAACCGACCCCTGTAGGCTATGACGGAGCTACGCAACGTCGAGGCTGATCTGGGGCGCTTCCGTGCTCGGGTGTATGTGGTCAGCATCGTCGTGTTGGTGTGCTTTGGGTTACTGGTAGCGCGCCTGGTCTACCTTCAAGTCGTGCGGCACGATGATTTGCGTGCGCAGGCAGAGAGCAATCGTACTGCGATCGTTCCCATTGTTCCCAACAGAGGCTTGATTCAGGACCGCAATGGAATTGTGCTGGCTAGCAACTATTCGGCGTATACGCTGGAAGTAACGCCGGCAAAAACCGGCGGCGTCGAACAGACTTTGGAAGAGTTGTCCAAAGTACTGGATATCACGGCGCGGGACCGGCGTCGTTTCAAGAAGCTGATGGAAGAGACCAAGAGCTTTGAGTCCTTGCCCATACGAACCCGTCTCACCGACACGGAAGTGGCGCGGTTTGCGGCGCAGCGATTCCGGTTTCCCGGGGTGGACATCAAGGCGCGTCTGTTTCGCAATTACCCTTATGGCGAACTGGCGAGTCATGTGATTGGCTACATCGGTCGCATCAACCAGGCCGAGAAGGCCAAGATCGAGGACGACGACGACCAGGCGAACTACCGGGGTACGGAGTACATGGGCAAGCTCGGGGTGGAGCAAAGTTTCGAAAACCAGTTGCACGGTATCACAGGTGTGGAGCGTATTGAGACTTCAGCCGGTGGACGTGCTGTGCGCAAACTAGCCAGCAATCCGTCAACACCTGGCAACGGAGTGATCCTGTCCATTGACATCAAGCTGCAGAAGCTCATCGAAGACATGTATGGCGAGCGGCGCGGAGCGTTGGTGGCCCTGGATCCCAAGACCGGTGAAGTGTTGGCCTTTGTGAGCAAGCCTACCTTTGATTCGAACCTGTTTGTCGAAGGTATTGACCAGGAAAACTGGCAGATGCTTAATGAGTCGATTGACAAGCCGCTGTTGAACCGGGCGCTGCGAGGAACCTATCCGCCGGGGTCGACCTATAAACCCTTTATGGCAATGGCGGCGCTGCAAACGGGCACGCGTTCACCCACAACGCTGATCAATGATCCAGGTTTTTACATGTTTGGCGGCCACCGCTTTGGTAGCCCTGAGAATGAGCGTGGGGGCATCATGGACATGCGCCGTGCGATTGTCGAGTCGAGCAATGCCTACTTCTACTCGCTGGCCAATGAGCTCGGTGTCGATACGATGCACGACTTTATGAAGCCGCTTGGTTTTGGCCAGATTACGGGAATTGATATTGGCGGTGAGGTGCGCGGTGTATTGCCCAGTCAGGCCTGGAAGCGCAATTACTACAAGCGCCAGGAGCAGAAAAAATGGTATGCCGGGGAAACCATTTCGCTGGGAATTGGACAGGGTTACAACAGCTTCACCATGCTGCAACTCGCGCAGGCGACGGCGACCCTGGCCAACGGGGGGGTCAGACACAAGCCGCAATTGGTGATGGCCACTCAGGACGCGACCACACGAGTGCGCACTGCAATCGCGCCGGATCCCGCCCAGGACTTGGGATTCAAGCCCGAGCATGTGGAAATAGTTCGCCGTGCCATGGTGGGGGTGACGCAGGAAGGGACATCGGCCCGCGTATTCGCCGGTGCCGGTTATCTCAGCGGTGGCAAGACCGGAACGGCGCAGGCGGTATCCATGGGGAGTCGCGAAAAGTACAACGCTTCCAAGATGGACGAGCACCAGCGCGATCACGCCCTCTACATTGCCTTTGCGCCCGCTGACGATCCCAAAATTGCACTGGCAGTCATTGTCGAGAATGCGGGCTTCGGCTCGGCTTCAGCAGCACCCATTGCACGGCGTGCATTTGACTACTGGTTGTTGGGGCAGTACCCCAATGCAGAAGATATGGCGGCTGTCAGCAAGGGTCAGGCCACTGCCCCTATCGGCAAACCCCGGTTGGCTGCTGACGTGGCGTGGCCGCCTGTCCACTGACGACCGCGCCGACTACAGCGTGCGCAAAAATGCGTCATAGCTGGTTTTGACGATGAGGGCGGCGACGACGCCGATAAACACCATTCGAACAAAGCCGGCACCGTGTTTGAGTGCCAGGTGGGTTCCGGCAAAACTTCCGGCCACGTTGCAAACAGCCATCACCAACCCTACCTGCCACCAGATATGACCTTTTGCGGCAAACAATGCGATCGCCGCCAGGTTGGTGGCGGTGTTAAGCAGTTTGGCGCAAGCAGAGGCATTGAGAAAATCGTAGCCCATCAGGCGCACGAACAGGAAAACAAAAAAGCTGCCTGTGCCCGGACCAAAAAACCCGTCGTAGAACCCGACGACGGCCCCGATGGCGCTGGCGAGCAGCATCTCCGGGTGGCCTGAAAGTCGCGGCGCATGGGTGCGCCCCAGCTCTTTCCTGGCAAGCGTATAGGCCAGTACGGTGGCCAGCACAAAAGGAAGGACCTTGCGCAAGAACTCTGGAGAAATCAGTGTCACTGCCCATGCTCCGGCGAAGGATGCAGCAAAACCCGCTGCTGCTGCCGGCACAAGCACAGACCAGTGCATGTGTACGCGTTGGCTGTACTGGTAGGTGGCCAGCGCGGTGCCCCAGATCGAGGCGCTTTTGTTGCTGCCAAACAGGGTTGCGGGGGGCGATGTGGGGTAAGCCGCGAATAGGGCTGGCACCAGAATCAGGCCGCCACCTCCCACGATGGCATCTACAAAACCCGCCAACAACGAGGCGACCGATACAAACAGGAGTTCCATGCGGGCATTGTCGCATTCGCATGGGAAATGGAAATGCTATAAAAACAGGAGCTGCTTACGCTCTGTTTGTATGGTCTTCAGCCTGTTCTTGCGCAAAACAAAAAAGCACTGAACAAGTCAGTGCTTTTCGTACTGCATCGCTGGACGGATACAGATGTTGTTTTTCTAGCTTGCCGTCTCCTCGGCCCACCTACCAAGCGCCTTGCAGTTGCCACTGTGTGCGTAAAGTGGTCGAACTGTAGCCCAGCCCTGTAATAGCGGACATCGGGATTAACCCTTCATTCGAAGCCGTTCGTCTTCCACAATCCACTGCGCCGCCTTCTCGGCAATCATCAGGACCGGGGAATTGGTGTTGCCACTGGTGATGAGCGGCATCACGCCCGCATCCACAACGCGCAGGCCCGCTACACCGCGCACCTGGAGCCTGGGATTGACGACTGCCATGGGGTCGTCATCGCGTCCCATCCGGGTCGTTCCCACCGGGTGAAAAATGGTGGTGGCAATGTCACCGGCCAGCTTGGCCAGTTCGGTATCGGTCTGGTACTGGATGCCCGGCTTGTACTCCTGAGGACTGAATTTCTGCAGCGCGGGCTGCCCCATGATGTGGCGTGTCGTACGCAGCGAGTCGGCTGCAATCTTGCGGTCCTCGTCGGTGCTGAGGTAGTTAGGCGCGATGGCCGGAGCGTCTTCGAAATTGGGTGTCTTGATATGCACGGTCCCGCGACTGGTGGGGTTCAGGTTGCAAACACTGGCGGTCATGGCATTGAAGGTGTGCAGTGGCTGGCCAAATGCCTCCAGGCTCAGGGGCTGAACGTGGTATTCAAGGTTGGGGTAGGGCTGGGCTGGATCGCTGCGAGTAAAGGCACCCAATTGACTGGGTGCCATACTCATGGGGCCGCTGCGTTTGAAGGCGTATTCGAGACCGATCATCGCCTTGCCCCACAATGAACTGGCTCGGACATTAAGGGTAGTGGTGTTTTGCACCTTGAAAACTGCCCGAATCTGCAAATGGTCTTGTAAGTTCTCACCCATACCGGGAAGATCTTTGACCACTGCAATCCCGATTGCTTGCAGGTGTTGCGCCGAACCTAAGCCCGAAAGTTCCAGAATCTGGGGTGAACCGATACTGCCGGCACACAGGATTACCTCGCAGCGCGCAGTGGCATTCACCATGGCGTTGCCATTCCACACCTGAACGCCGGTGCAGCGCAAACCACCGTTCGCGGATGTTTGGGGCTCGATCAAGAGTTTCGCCACCTGTGCGCTGGTCCAAAGCTCGAAGTTGGGACGTCCATAACAGGTGGGCCGCAAAAACGCTTTTGCCGTATTCCAGCGCCAACCGGTCTTCTGATTGACCTCAAAATAGCCTACGCCTTCGTTATCGCCCCGGTTGAAATCGTCGGTGGCGGGAATACCGGCTTGCACGGCTGCTTGCGCAAACGCATCCAGTACATCCCAGCGCAGGCGCTGCTTCTCGACCCGCCACTCGCCACCTGCACCGTGCAGTCCAGTGGCGCCCTTGTAGTGGTCTTCGTGCAGCATGAAGTGTGGCAGCGATTGTGCCCAACCCCAACTGGGGTCACCCACCATTTGCGCCCAGCGGTCGTAATCGCGAGCTTGGCCGCGCATGTAGATCATCCCGTTGATGCTGCTGCTGCCCCCCAATGTTTTTCCGCGCGGGTAGCGCAGTGATCGACCGTTCAGGCCTGCGTCGGGTTCGGTGTTGTAGAGCCAGTCAGTACGTGGGTTGCCAATGCAATACAGGTAGCCTACCGGAATGTGAATCCAGTGGTAGTCGTCCTTGCGCCCTGCTTCGATCAGCAGTACGCGTTTGGAGGAGTCCAGGCTCAACCGGTTGGCTAGGAGTGCACCCGCGGTACCGGCGCCAACAATGATGTAGTCAAAAGTGGTGTCGTTCATGGT
>Ga0194060_10001438_pt1 | contig 17015 bp, 17 predicted proteins | sample SepL225m_MetaG_FD_163427 | JGI IMG/M metagenome (GOLD analysis project Ga0194060, IMG submission 163427) | Anoxic zone freshwater microbial communities from boreal shield lake in IISD Experimental Lakes Area, Ontario, Canada - Sep2016-L222-5m | ecosystem: Environmental > Aquatic > Freshwater >...
GGGTGATGGATATTCGTTTTTATTTCTGATTACATCCAATACATGATCAAACAAATAAATAATCCAAGTACATGCAGGAACTAAGTAAAAGGCAATAAATGGAATATCATTTTTAAAACATACCGATAACGAAAGCAAAGAAAAAAACACTCCGAAGGCAACATCAAGACTAAGGTTACAGAATATTTGATAATATTGTGAAAGTTTTTTAAACACGAATCGCTTTAAATGATAAACATCAAAAGTACTTTTTGGTTGCTAATAATTTTACTTTATACAACAACAACATTTGCACAAGATGATAAACCCTATGTTGAACCGAAAGGTTTAAACAATTGGTTTATAGAATTGGGCGGAGCTTCGATGTTTTACTCGTTAAACTACGAAAAGATACTTTACCGTGGCGAACGTATTGCTGTTGCAGGTCGCGTAGGAATTGGCTATAACCCGTTCGACTATACTTTTTTGAACAAAGTTTACCTCGACAGAAATACCACAATGGCGCCATTTACTGCATCGTTTTTATATGGTCGAGGTAAAGAAAAAATTGAAATTGGTGCAGGATTTACTTTACTAGCAAAAAATATTACCGACCGCGAAATTGTACCCACCGCGATTCTCGGATTTAAAGTAATTGAAACCAACAAAGTTTATTTTAAAATCAGTTACACTCCTTTTATTCGTGATCAGAAATACACCGATTGGTTTGGTGTCAGTTTTGGACGAAATTTTAGTTTGAAATAATTTCTTTATTTCAATTCCATTTGTTTTTTATACGCATCTAAAAACACTTCTGGTTTTAAATCGTAAGCAACTACCTTCCTCCGTTTTCTGAGCCAAATGCTTGAAGGAAGCCCATGAACAGAAAGTGCTTTTACAATTTCTCTCTCTCTAAATCCGGCCAAATAATTGAGGTTGGCATAGGTTCCGAATATTTTTAATTCGTACGATTTATTCACTTCAATAAATGCAATAACTTTTAATTTATCGGGATATAAATCGGCAATTTGCCTAAGGACTGCGGTGTCTTTTGAAAAGTTTTTTACGTTTGGTCCAGTAAAATAAAGGTATACATCATTTCTTCTAAACTTTTTTATTTTCTTCTTTTCACCGTTCCATTGGGTAAACTCAAATTTCGGAATTTTCTTCCCAGGCTTTATTCTTCCCAGTAATAAATTTTCAGTAAGATGTTTCAGTTTGATGAACCGAGCATATTTATCAATTTCTTGTACTTCATATTGTTCACCATTGTATTCAACATACATTGCATTTTTTGAGATTGAAAAAGAATGCAATTCATCTTTACTTTCAAAAACAGTATCGGCATTATTGGATGTAATGATTCGATCACTTTCAGGTTCGTTGAAAAGACCATTGTTATTGCCATCAAACAATCCAATTTTAAACGAGTCGTTATTCATTCGTACATAACCAAATCGAGTAATATATCTTTGTTCACGATAGCAATAATCTATTCCGGCAAGTTCTCTGTCTTTATAAAAATACATATAATATTCGTTCATCCTTTTTCTCAAAGCAGGTTGCGAACTGTAATCAAGTCGCTTTAAACGAATGGTAATTTCAGCAAGTTTATCATCGCTGCTTTGCAAATTAAAAATCAAACTATCGGTGGTAAGCCTAGGTAATAACAAACTATCACCATCATCTGTAAAATCGAGGTTATTATTTTTATCAATATACAAACAAGGATGCTGGTCATAAATTCCTGCAAAAAGCAGATTAGTAAATCCGGGATTGTTTACGTTTTTGTTTCCTGGGAAAAATAAAAAACCGTAACCGTAAGAATTATACCCTCCGTATTTTTTTTTAATTTTTAATTTTTGTGGCGCAACCATTCCTTCAAAATCCATTGTATGAATGGTATCGTCAATGGTTAAAAAAACGGGCATTGTAACGATAAACTTATCAAAACGTTCATCTCGTCCCAATTGATTTAACGGAACAATCAGGCTGTTTTGCTGGGCAATAATTTTAGTAAATATCAGAAAAAATAAAACAGTTGAAATGAATTTTGACATCGTTCAAAAATAGGAATTAATTACATGAAAAAAGCCTGCATAAATTTATACAGGCTTTAATATTTATGGGTTACAAAAAAATTTAGTGCGATGCTAGATAAGTTGCAATTCCTTCAGCTGTATCTTTTAATCCATCAGCACCTTTATGCCAATCAACAGGGCAAACTTCACCATTGTTTTCGAAAAACTGTAAAGCATCGATCATACGAATAGCTTCATCAATACTACGTCCAAGAGGTAGATCATTTACAACCTGATGGCGAACAATACCTGCTTTATCAATCAAAAATAAACCACGATATGCAACTGCATTTTCTCCTTGGTTACCAATCCAGATCATTTCACCAGAATCATTGTAATCATAATGTCCTGCAAGTACACCATAATTCAACGCAATGGTTTTGTTAATATCAGCAACAAGCGGATATTTTACACCTTGAATACCACCATCATTTTGTGGAGTATTTAACCAAGCCCAATGCGAAAATTTTGAATCAACAGAACATCCAATCACTTGAACATTTCTGCTTTCAAAATCTTTCATACGTCTTTCGAATGCGATGATTTCGGTTGGGCAAACAAACGTGAAATCAAGTGGATAGAAATAAAACAATACATGCTTTTTTCCGATGTATTGATCGAGTGAAAAATTCTCAACGAATTCGCCTCCGTTCACAACTGCATCTGCGCTAAATGAAGGAGCTTTTTTTCCAACTAACATTGTCATAATTTGAGTTATTAAGTTATTTATAAATTGTTATTGAGTTATTTTAAATTCAACATTCAAAACTCAACATTTAAAATTCAAGTTTGTTTTATCCATTCATCGAAGCCAAAAATTCTTCATTGCTTTGGGTGTTCTTCATGTTTTTCAGCAATAGGTTCATTGCTTCTTCAGGATTCATATCGGCAATGTGATTGCGCAATACCCAAATGCGTTGCAACATGGCTTTATCAAGCAACAAATCTTCACGTCTTGTACTTGATGCAACAATATCAATTGCAGGAAAAATACGTTTGTTCGACAATTTACGATCGAGTTGCAACTCCATGTTACCGGTTCCTTTAAATTCTTCAAAAATCACCTCATCCATTTTCGAACCTGTATCAATTAATGCTGTTGCAATAATGGTTAATGAGCCGCCATTTTCAATTTTACGTGCTGCCCCAAAAAAACGTTTTGGTTTGTGCAATGCATTTGCATCAACACCACCCGAAAGTATTTTACCTGAAGCTGGTTGTGCTGTATTAAATGCACGAGCCATACGTGTAATCGAATCCAAAAGAATAACCACATCATGTCCGCACTCTACCATTCGTTTTGCTTTTTCGTGAACGATGTTTGCCAATTTCACATGTTTTTCAGCAGGTTCATCAAATGTTGATGCCACTACTTCGGCACGCACACTGCGTTGCATATCGGTAACCTCTTCAGGTCGTTCGTCTATCAATAAAATGATCAAGTAAACTTCTGGATGATTGCGAGCAATGGCATTGGCAATATCTTTTAATAAAATCGTTTTACCTGTTTTTGGCTGTGCCACAATCAAACCACGCTGACCTTTTCCAATTGGTGCCAGCATATCAATAATTCGTGTAGAATATGTTGAATTGCGATCGGCAAGATTCAATTTTTCGTCAGGAAAAAGTGGCGTTAAATGTTCAAACGAAACCCTATCGCGAACCTCTGCAGGTTGACGACCATTAATCGATTCAACTTTTATCAGTGCAAAATATTTTTCACCTTCTTTTGGCGGACGAATTGTTCCTCTAACCGAATCACCGGTTTTCAAACCCAGCAATTTTATTTGCGATGGTGAAACATAAATATCATCAGGTGATGGCATGTAATTGTAGTCAGACGAACGTAAAAATCCGTATCCATCTTGAATCAATTCTAACACACCTTCACTGCTCACTATTCCTTCCAGCTCTGCAATTAATGTGTTGCTGTTTTCTCTGCGCTCATGACGTTCGTTTCTGCGTTGCTCACGAAATTCGCGTTGCTGCTGATTTTCGTTTTCATTATTGCCATTATTGTTGTTGTTATTATTTTCATCTGATTGATTACCATCAACTACATTATTTACAGCATTGTTTTCATCAGATATATTTTCTGAATTTCCGTTTACTTCAACTTTCTCAACTTTTTCTACTTTATCAACTTTTACAATTTTTTCAACTTTCTCAACTTTTACAATTTCTCTAACAGGTTCAATTTTACGTTCCGTTTTTTCTTCTGCTTTTGGCTTCTCTATTTTTTCGGAAACAACTTTTACAACCTTAGCCACTTTAGGGCGACCGCGTTTTTTTGCTGGAGAATTTGGATCATCGGCTGCAGCTGTTTTATCAGCTTCCGAATCGGGCATTACTGCCTGTTTTTCAAGAATTCGATAAATTAAATCTTGTTTTTCAAGTGATTTGTGATTGGGCACAATTAGCTTTTCCGCAACATCCTGTAGTTCGGAAATAAGCATGTCGTTCAACGATAGAATGTCGTACATGAATTTTTTGATTGGATTAAAAAATGATTCGCTTTCGCAGATTCAATTCAATAAGTGTTTTTGATTTTTTGTTTGAGAGGAAAGGATTTCCTATTGCAAGGTTAAGTATATTTTGTGAAAACAAAAAATAAATTTCCTTAAATAAAATAGATAGACAATTGATTGAACGCCTCTTCAGAAATTAAACTTGCGCCAAAAATTTCAAAGGATTTTCGAGCATGTCTTTCAATGTTTGCAAAAATGCCGAACCAACTGCCCCATCAACCGAACGGTGATCGCAACTCAAAGTTAGTTTCATGATGCTTGCAACCTTCATTTGTCCGTTTTCGGCAATAACAGATTGTTTTGCTGCACCAACTGCCAAAATACACGAATCGGGTGGATTGATGATGGCTGTAAATTCATCTATTCCAAACATACCTAAATTTGATATGGTAAATGTATTGCCTTCAAATTCGGTTGGTTGCAGTTTTTTGTTTTTAGCTTTTTCAACTAATTCCTTCACTTCGGCACTGATATGTGAAACGGTTTTATTATCAGCAAATTTTACAACAGGCACTATCAAACCTTCGCCAACAGCTACAGCAACGCCAATATGTATGTGATTATTCATCCTAATTTTATCGCCAAGCCATGATGAATTAACCTTTGGATTTAATCGAATGGAAGCTGCTACAGCCTTAATAATTAAATCGTTCACCGAAATTTTTACAGGACTTATTTCATTTAACGATTTACGCGCATCTATGGCTTTATCCATATTTACCGACATTTTTAAGTAAAAATGCGGAGCCGAGTTTTTACTTTCAACAAGTCTGCGGGCAATGGTTTTACGCATTTGTGATAGAGTAATGTCTTCAAAACTTTCTTCGGCAACAACTGCAGGAATAACAAAATTTGATTTGCCACCTTTATACGTTTCAACATCACGTTTCACTACTCTTCCAAAATCTCCACTTCCCGAAATATTTTTTATGTCAATTCCTTTATCCATCGCAATTTTTTTAGCTAATGGCGATGCTTTTAAACGTGAATCGGTTTGAGGTTTGATGTTAGAAGTTTGAATTTGTTCGTCTGTTATTTGTTTTGTCATGCTGAGCGGAGACGAAGCATCTTTCTCTGCACTTGGCACTGTTACCTGAGCACTATTTATTAATGCCGAAAAATCCTCCCCTTTTTGCCCAACAACAGCAATTAGTGCATCAACAGGCACAGCTTCACCTTTTTGAATTCCAATATGAAGCAAAGTCCCTTTTACGTAATTTTCGAGTTCCATTGTGGCTTTGTCGGTTTCCACTTCAGCCAATATATCCCCCGGTTTGATTTCGTCACCTACTTTTTTATGCCAAGCCACAATTACTCCTTCGGTCATTGTATCACTCATCTTGGGCATTCGTATTGCTTCAGCCATCTTTAATTTTTTAAATTTATAAACAGCAAAAATAGCATTATTGTTTTCTATACCAAGAAGCAGTTGTATTGAGTGAATTGTGTTGAAAATATTTTAATAAGAAGAATATTAATATTCAGTTATTTGAAATCAATAAATCATATCACCTTTTTAACTTTTTACTTTCTAATTTTAAATTGATAAATGAATCAATACGAAACACTTTTAAAATATATTTACGAGAACGGAACTTTTAAGAGCGACCGAACAGGCACTGGAACAAGAAGCATTTTTGGGGCTCAATTACGGTTTAATTTAAGTGAAGGATTTCCGCTTATCACTTCTAAAAAAGTTCATCTAAAATCCATCGTTCACGAATTGTTGTGGTTCATTAAAGGCGAAACCAATACAAAATATTTAAAAGAAAATGGCGTGAGTATTTGGGATGAATGGGCTGACAAAGATGGAAATCTCGGACCTGTTTATGGTTACCAATGGCGCAGTTGGCCTACTCCTGACGGAAAGCACATCGACCAACTTACTGAAGTGATTGAAACCATTAAAAAAAATCCCGACTCGCGAAGAATGATTGTGAGTGCCTGGAATGTTGCCGATTTACCTAAAATGGCATTGATGCCTTGCCACTCATTTTTTCAGTTTTATGTTGCCGATGGAAAATTGAGCTGTCAATTATATCAGCGAAGTGCCGATATGTTTTTGGGTGTGCCTTTCAATATTGCATCGTATGCATTGTTAACCATGATGATTGCTCAGGTTTGCAATTTACAACCAGGAGATTTTATTCATACTTTTGGCGATGCCCATATTTACAGCAATCATTTTGAACAGGTGGAATTGCAATTGAGTCGCGATACTCGAGCATATCCAACCTTGAAAATAAATCCGGCTATCCAATCTATTTTTGATTTTAAATACGAAGATTTTACGTTTGAAAATTATAATCCGCATCCGGCAATTAAAGCTCCGGTAGCTATTTAAAAAATTGTTGACAGTAAACGGTTAACGGTTCAAAGAAAAAGTACCGTGAACTGTGAATAGTGAACTGATATCATAAGAATGAAAACATACAAAGAACTTTATACATTAGTTGAACAAAAAATTCAGCAATTAAATTTCGATAAACAACCGAAAGAATTGTACGAACCTATTTCGTATATGCTTTCGTTAGGCGGAAAAAGATTGCGTCCGGTGTTGGTTTTAATGGCAGCCGATTTATTTGGGGTGGATGTAAATAAAGCGATGAATGCTGCATTGGCTGTTGAAGTGTTTCATAATTTCACCTTGGTACACGATGATATTATGGACAACTCGGATATCAGGCGTGGACAGCCAACAGTACATAAAAAATGGGATGAAACTGTTGCCATTCTTTCGGGTGATTTGATGATGATAAAAGCAACTGATTTGTTATGCGAAACAGAAACATCAAACTTAAAAAAATTGATTTCTATTTTTAATAAAGCTGGTGCCGAAGTTTGCGAAGGCCAACAAATAGACATGAACTTTGAAAAACGAAATGATGTAAGTGTAAATGAATACTTAGAAATGATAACATTGAAAACTGCTGTATTATTAGGCTGTTCGCTTAATCTTGGTGCAGCAATTGCGAATGCAAATTCAAACGATGAAGAAAATATTTATGATTTTGGAAAGTGTATTGGTGTGGCATTTCAAATTCAGGATGACATGTTAGATTCGTTTGGTGAAGGAGAAAAAGTAGGCAAGAAAATTGGTGGCGATATTGCTGCAAATAAAAAAACTTTGTTGCTTATTAAAGCTTTTGAACTAGCAGATTCAGAAACAAAAAGTGCATTACAAAAATTGATTGATGAAACACCAAAAAATGTTGACGAAAAAATAAAAGCTGTACTCAACATTTACGAAAAGTTGAATGTAAAAAACGAAGCTGAAAAATTAAAAGAAGATTTTTTAGCAAAAGCTTTTTCGCATCTTGATAAAATTTCGGTTGACCAATCACATAAAGAAATACTACGCAATACTGCAAATGAGTTGATGGTGAGGATGAGTTGATCATTATTTTAAAAGTAGTTTTATTTTTTTTTGCGTATCAACAGAAAAGTATTTACTATTAGCAACACCATGAGTGTAATGTATGAAAAAACCTCAATTTTTGTCCCTTTAAAACTTTCATTAATTCCATTTATCAATATCCATAAAACAAAAAGCATATTGCCCGCAATAGCAGAGAACATTAGTATTTTTTCGAAAAAGTTATTTTTCATATCTAATTAATTTTTAAAATTATTTACGTAAAATAATAAAGTTGACAGTTTACTTTTCTCTCTCAATTTTATAAACCTTTCGATACAATTTTACGCAAATCAAAAAATAAGAAATCATCAGCGGACCAAAAATTAATCCTGGCAATCCAAATAAATTCAACCCAATGATTACGCCAAAAACAGTTACAATTGGATGAACATTTGCAAACTTTTTCAAAATTTTGAATCGTAAAATGGTATCGATATTTACTACCACTGCCACACAATAAATGGCCAGTACAATTCCTTGCCACACATTTCCAGATGCAATTAAAAACACCGATGAAGGTAACCAAACAATAGCTGTTCCGGCAAAAGGAATAAATGCTACCAATGCTGTAATAGCTCCCCAAAAAACTGGATCGTTTAATCCCAAAAACCAATAACCAAGTCCTGCAGCAGTACCTTGTAAAACACTAATAATTGGAACTCCGATAGTATTTGATAAAGTGATTAATTCTAAATCGCGGGCAAAAAGTTGAATATTTTCGATATTAAACGGTAGGTAATTATTGACTTCTTCTGTTAGTCGCTCACGTTTGATGAGCATGAAAAACAAAATGAAATACATGATAACGATGCTTCCCAAAATTGAAAAAATCCTACCTACAAAACCTGATATCAAATTACCCGCCTGTAGTTTCAATGAGTCGATATTTGCTGAACTCACAACATGAATTCCAAAAGTGTCAAATATTTTAGCATCAACAATATTTACCAAACTGATAAGCGATGATGGGTCGTTAATAACGACAGAAATTTTTGAATACAACAAATAGCTTAGTACTAAAACCGGAATGAGAATACTCACAAACGAAATCAATATGATTAACCCTGCAGCCAATGATTCGTTCCATTTGTATTTTGTTACTAGTTTCGACATAAAACCGCGGAACAAAACGAAAAATATGATTGCACCGAGAAAAGTGGAAATAAAGGCTCGCAATTCATACAGAATAAGCAATCCAAATATATTCAGTGCCACATAAGCAAGAATGCGTTTTAACTGTTCTTTGTTGATTGAATCCATCATTTTACAAATTCGAAATTAAATAAACCTGCTGATGTTTCGAATATTTTTATCTTTGAAGTACGAAATTTTACGAAAATGAAAAATAAAGATATCGCATCATTTCTTGTGGGTGCCGCTGTAGGTGCCGGTTTAGCGTGGCTTTTTACAAGTGATGAAGGAAAAGAATTGGTTAATAAAATGAAAGAAAAGGCATCGGCATTAAAAGATAACCTGGAAGAAGAAATTTCAAAAGCCAAACAACGTTTTGATGAAGCTTAACGGTTATGGAAAATCGTACAGATAACGAACATTTTTTCTCCGACCTAAAAAATCTGATAGTCGAGTATTTTAAAAACCGACTCGAAATTGCAAGACTCTCTGTCTTCGAAAAAATAGCAAAAATTATAGCCGTAATTTTTTCAGCAATCATTTTAGTTTTTCTTTTTTTCTTAACCATTTTATTGCTCAGTTTAACTGGCGGTTTTTACCTCAGCAATATTTTCGAAAACAATTTTTATGGGTTCGGAATAATGGCTGCGTTTTTTCTATTCTTATTTATTTTGCTTTTGCTTTTCAGAAAAGAGCTACTCGATAAGATGATTATCAATAAAGTGATTCGTATTTTATTTGATGATAAAAATGAAAAGAAATAAGATACATAATCTAACTTCATTACTTGCCGAGAAGCAACGCTTACAAGAAATGACAATCATTCAGGAGAATAAAATGGCAGATGTTACTGTTTATTTTAAAAAGAATTACAAAACCATTATCTGGCAAAAAATCAATCCTTTCAAAGAAGGCAAAACGCAAAATGCTTTGCTTAATTTATTGTTTAACGAAGTGTTTCCTGCTATCATCAGCTCTGAAAATGAAACCGGAAAATTATTTTCTGGTGGTATAAAATATGCAATATTAAAAGCCGGCTCTGGATTAATTAATAAAATGAGCAAACGTAAAAAGAATAAAAAAAAGGAAAAGAAAGTGGAAGATTAATTTATTCTGTTACCATCATTTTCTTTGTCAACTTCACACCATTCACTTCAATATTCAATAAATAAAATCCTGCATTTAAATCGGCAATATCAATCTTCATCAATTGCTCGCCCGATTCAAATTTACTTTCAGTTACCATTTTTATCAACTTTCCTGTTAAATCGGTAATGTTTGTTTTTACAATGGATAACTCCGAAAATGTAAAATTCAAATTTACGTTTTGCGATTTTTTAACAGGATTAGGAAACAAATTCAATGCAAATTTCCTGCCTGATAAAACAGTTACACCCATGTTAAATGAGTCGGTAATTAAATGAAACTCTGCATCCACAAAAAGTTCTTTTGCAAATGCATTTCCTGAAACATATCCGTACCACTCGTTTGATGGAATATAAGCTGCCCATGTAGGTGATAGCAATGTTGTATTATAATAATCGGGGTTGCTGCGAAAATTAACTGCATCATTATTTACACCATAACTAAAGCCAAAGTAATTGGTACGATGACTACCTGCAGGTAATGTCGAAGGATTTTTCTGATAGATCATGATAGCAGTGTCGGTTGCATAAATATTTGGTGCTGCAGATTTAAATAACACAGTATAACCAATCAGGTTGTCTGCATTTGCGCCACTTAATGCATTCATATTAATACCTGAAGGAACTTTTCTTACAAACTTTTTGAGGTTGAAATAGTTTTCATATTTCCCATTTGTATTGGCAACTCCTGTCGAATCATGGTTTGAAAGCAATACAGTATCAACTTTCAAATAATTCCGTGGAAACAAAATACTATCACCTGTCCAGTCAACCAAAGCAAAACGGTTATTTACATCTTTGAAACTGTATCGACTGATATTTTTCCCTCCAAAATAACAGATAAACAACGTATCAACTGCTGCCTTTTTACCTCCCGAAATCAGTGGCAACGAATCAACATTACGAACGTATAAATAGGTAAAACGAATTGAATCGAGGGTATAACCTACATAGCGTGAAAGTTGTTTAGATGGCGTTCCGCTTATGCTAATGTTTGTGTCTTTTGGGTCGAGCACCCTGCCAAAACTTATCCATTGATTTCTCCCCACAGAGCCATCTGCATAATAAATTTTAGCAAGCGAATCGTGTTGTATAAAATTGATATAAGTGGCAAGATGAATATTATTTACTGTATCATACATTAAAGGCGAATACCAATCGATTACAGCTGTTTTTGAATACAAGGCTTCATTTGTTAATCGCTTAAAATCAAAAAAAGTACTTTTATCCATGCTTGTGTTTTGTACATGATTTTGGGCCTGTAAACCACTAAAACTAAATGCTAACACAAAGGCTATAACCAATCTTTTCATCAAAATTATTTTTGTAAAAGTACGAAATATTATGAGGTAAATAAAAAAACCCGATCTCCAGATAACAATCGGGATGACCGGGTTTTAAATTATTTATTGATACTAATTATTGTACAATCAATTTTTTAGTTTGAGTTAAACCGTTAACAGTCATGTTTACAAAATAAACACCAGCATCAACACCTGTAAGGTTTAATTCCATTCCGTTTTGTCCAGCAGCAAAAGTTTTGTCTGCAAAAGCTTTTACTTTTTGTCCCATTAAGCTAACGATTTCAAATGAAACATTTGATTCGTTTTTAAGGTTAAATCCAATGTAAGCACCATCGTTATTATTTGCAGGATTAGGGTAAACCGAACTCATTGCAAAGTTGTCATTCTTAATTTCTCTAACACTCACATTTGCTGCAGTTGTTAATTTGAAATCAGCATCAGCAAAAATTTCAGAATTGTATGCATTACCTGAAATAAATCCAGTCCATCCGTTACGAGTTGCGTAAGCAGCACCTGCTAATAAAGTTGTATTATAATAAGTTGGATTCGACCAAGGTGTAGTGTTGGTGTTTTCTGCAAAATAAAATCCAAAATAATTGGTACGGTGCGAACCAGCAGGCAATGTATTAGGATTTAACTGATATAATTGAATAGCTGTATCTGTTCCGTAAACTGTAGGAACTGCTGATTTAAATGTAAATGTAAAACCAACAAGATCGTTAGCACTTGCTAAGTTACCACCTGCAGCAATTGTAAATGCAGTTGGAGCTGCCAAAACCATTGACTTAGTTCTGAAACCGTTTTCGAAACCACCAGTACTGTTGTTAACTGTAGTTGAATCGTTTTGAGTTAATAATACAGTATCGCAATGTGAGAAAGTTGCTGGTAAGCGTGTAGGAATATTCCATCCAAGCATTGCAAGTAAGCTTTTTGCTCCACCTGTAGGTTGAATATAACTTTTCTTGATATCGGTTCCTTTAAAGTAATGTACAAATAATGTATCAATTACTTTCTTTTTCTGACCTAAACCGTATATATCAAAAGAGTCAACGTTTCTTACATATAAATATGTAAATCTAATTGAGTCTAAAGTATATCCATTCCATTTAGACAATTTGATACCAGGGTTATTGGTTAAATCGATTGCAGCATCTTTTGGATCAAGAACTGAACCAACGCTTTCCCATCCAGTTTTACTAATTGTTCCATCAGCATAATATATTTTGGCTAATGAATCGTGTTGAATAAATCCTACATAATGTTGGATTGACCCTCCGATAATTGGATCAGAAGAAGAGAAATCGATTGTGTTGTACCAATCAGAAATTTGAATCTTACCGTAAGTGTTAGATGTGGATTTAACTGGTCTGTTTTCGGCTTTAATATGCTTCATTTTGCGATTATCAATCTGAGATTGAGCAAATGCGCCTACAAAAACCAAAGTTGATAGTGTTGTAAAAATTAACTTTTTCATTTGTTTATGTTTAGAATTTAATTGTTATCTTATTATTAATTGTGCAATAATAATAAATTTTGAAGGTTTTCAAAACCATTTCAAGTAAAGAGAGTCAGCTAAGTATAATTTAGTTGCTTTACTTAATATTTTAATAAAGGTTTAATTCCACTTCCCATCAGCCTTTATCAGTTCTATTAATTCATTCAATGCTGTTTCTTTTCCGATTCCTTTTTTTACAATTTCTTTGCCTCGGTATAAAGTTATTTTTTCGGGACCTGAACCCACATATCCGTAGTCAGCATCGGCCATTTCGCCCGGACCATTTACAATACATCCCATAATGGCAATTTTTAAACCTTTAAGGTGGTCGGTATGCTTACGAATAATTGCTGTAGTTTCCTGAAGGTCGAATAATGTTCGTCCGCAACTTGGACAACTAATGTACTCTGTTTTTGTAATTCGCGTACGGGCAGCCTGTAATATCCCAAAAGCAATTTGATTGATTCGGGTTTTACTAATGATTGCCTTTTCAATAAAAATACCATCACCAAATCCGTCAATTAATAAACTTCCGGTATCTGTTGAACTAAAAAGCATACATTTTTCTTCATCACTCATTGTCAATTCCCGTGAAACGATCACAGGGATTTTAATATCGTGATGCAATAACCTAAAAAACGAATTTCTTAAGTCAGCTACTGCATTTTCGTTTGTTGTATAAAGTATCATCACGAATTTACTCATTGCTTTTAATGATGAAATAAATTCGTCAGTTAACTCTTCGGTGTTAATTTTCAAGAAATTTAATGTTTGCGAAAATGATTTCAATTGTTTGTATGAATTCAAGTCAAATAACGGAAAGTTATTAATTTTATCATTTACAACATTCCAAACTTCTGCATCGTAAATCCCCTTCAATCCCATTGGCAGCATTAATTGTGTTGAGTGCTTTCCACGATAAATAAAATCACATCCTAAATCAGTCATCATCCATTTATCGGTATCCGAATGATAATTGTAACCAACAGCTATCAAATCAGTTTGCGATAAATTTTCTGTTTCACTAAAATCAGCAATCACACGAGGAACATTATTTCCACCAATATTTAGCACTTCAATAGTTTCTCTTTTTTTATAATCAAATGGAGAGAAATTTTCGATTTTGTGATTTCCGATTTCAGATTTTATAGGTTTATGATTTATTCGATTTTCATATCTATGAATCAACTTTTTTGCTACCGGCACTTCAAATTCAGGATCTTCGGTAAGCGATACTCTCACTGTATCTCCTATTCCATCTTCAAGCAAGGCTCCTATTCCTAATGCCGATTTTATTCTTCCATCATCACCATCACCTGCCTCGGTAACACCTAAATGAAGTGGATAAAACATGTTATTTTCATTCATTGTTTTTACCAACAAACGGTAAGCTTCCACCATCACTTTGGGGTTACTCGATTTCATCGACAAAACAATGTTATAGTAATTTAAATCTTCGGCAATTCGCAAAAATTCCATGGCACTTTCAACCATTCCTAGCGGAGAATCTCCGTAACGACTCATAATTCGGTCGCTTAGCGAACCATGGTTTGTACCGATGCGCATTGCGGTTCCATATTGTTTGCAAATTTCTACCAGTGGAGTAAATCGGTTTCTGATGCGTTCTATTTCTTCAACATATTCTGAATCGGTATATTCTATCTGTTCAAATTTTTTCTTATCGACATAATTTCCTGGATTGACACGAACTTTTTCAACAAATTGGGCTGCAACTTCGGCAGCATTTGGTGTGAAGTGAATATCGGCAACAAGCGGAACTGAAATTCCAATTTTCTTCAACTCTAATTTGATAACAGACAAATTATTTGCTTCGTTTATACTAGGCGCTGTAAGTCTTACCAGCTCACAACCCGCTTCAACCATTCGTTTAATTTGCTCAACCGAAGCCTTAGTGTTCATCGTATCGGTTGTTGTCATGCTTTGTACACGGATAGGATAATCACTTCCCAACATTAAATCACCAACTTTAACGGCAATGGTTTTTCTGCGTTTGTATTGGGTTAAACTTTCGATGTATGAATTTATTTTTTGATACATTTTATTTTATGTTTTAAACGCAAGGTCGCGAGGATTTCGCAAAGTGCGCTATAAATTATTTACAACCCTTTTTACTCCATCTTTTAATAAAGCAACATTAAAATTTATGAGCATTCCTAATTTGCAATTTGACAATTTTAGATAAGTAAGAACTTGCGCCAAATGCACATCGTTCAATGCTTCAATTGATTTTATTTCAATCACAACTTTTTTATTTACTAACAGATCAACCCTATAACCAATTTCAAGTTTCACTTCTTCAAAAATTAATGGTAACGGCTTCTGCTTTTCTATTAATAAATCATACTCTGAAAGTTTGTAATACATACATTCTTCATAAGCTGATTCCAATAATCCTGGTCCAAGTGATTTATGAATGTATAACGCACAGTCAAAAATAATTTTAGATAATTCGTTTTCTGAGTAATTTTTCATGTTTTTATTTATTTCATAGCGACCATTGCGTTTTGCTTTTGCGGCCTTTGCGGTTAACTACAAATCGCCCAATTGAGGACGAATAATGATTTCTTCGACATCTGCATTATCTGATAAAGAATAAATAGTGAAAATTGTTTTAGCAATATCTTCAGGTTTAACAAAACGCGATTCGGGTAAATTTGTTTGTCCCCAAGATTCAGTAAGTGTAGCGCCCGGCATAATTGCAGTAACTTTTATGTTTTTATTTTTTGTTTCCATTCGCAATTGTTTGCTAAAGCCAAGCAAGGCAAATTTTGAAATTGAATATGACCCACCATCTTGGTATGCTGAAATACTGGCAATCGAACACATATTAAAAACGTAACCTATTTTTTTGCTAATCATATGAGGTACTATCTCACGTGTTAAATGATATGCACTATATAAATTTGTTTCTATCAATTTCTCTATTTTTCCACTCTCTTCTTCTAAAATATTTCCTGACAAAAAAACACCTGCATTATTAACCAGAATATCAATTACTGAAAATTCACTCATCACAGTAGCTGCAAATTTTACAACATCATTTTTTACAGAAGCATCTGCAAAAGTGAAAAAAAAGTGCTGATTGGGGAAACGACTTTCAAATGCCTTAGTCATTATTTCAATATCATTTTTGCTCCTTGCAAACCCAGCAACATTAAATCCCGACAGTGCAAAATATTCACAAATTGCACGTCCGATACCCTTAGTACAACCGCTTACAATAATCGTTTTATTCAAATTTTCCATTCACATTAAAATCAAAAGCCAAAATTACATCGAACAATTTATATATTTACGCGGTTTTTATAAAATGTATTTTTGATAAAAAATGAAATTTCTTGAAGAATTAGGTCATTACGTTTTATTTCTGCTCAGGCTTTTTTCGAGAACCGAGCGCTTTAGTGTTTTTTGGAAACAAACCATTCTTGAAATGAATTCAATTGGTGTTGGTTCGTTTGCCATTGTATCGCTTATTTCAGTTTTTACTGGAGCAGTTTCAACCATACAAATCGGATATCAATTGGTATCGGGATTAGTACCAGATTATATTATCGGCAGAATTGTTAGAGATTCGAATATTCTCGAATTTTCGCCAACAATTACCTGCTTGGTTTTGGCTGGAAAAGTAGGGTCAAGCATTGCATCAGAAATTGGAACAATGAAAGTAACAGAGCAAGTTGATGCACTAGAAATTATGGGTGTTAATTCGGCAAATTATCTGGTGCTTCCTAAAATTGTAGCAGGTGTTTTCACCATTCCTCTTTTAGTAACTTACGCGATGACACTCTCTCTTATTGGTGGTGCTATTTCAGGTATGATGTCGGGAATTATTAGTATTGATTATTTTGTAAAAGGCATGCGTGCTGATTTTATTCCATTTTCTGTTTTCTTCTCGATGATCAAATCGGTTACC
>Ga0194060_10001439_pt1 | contig 17005 bp, 12 predicted proteins | sample SepL225m_MetaG_FD_163427 | JGI IMG/M metagenome (GOLD analysis project Ga0194060, IMG submission 163427) | Anoxic zone freshwater microbial communities from boreal shield lake in IISD Experimental Lakes Area, Ontario, Canada - Sep2016-L222-5m | ecosystem: Environmental > Aquatic > Freshwater >...
CTTCGGTAAATGGATAGTGCAACATATTATTTAGCCACATAGAGACACTCGCCACCAGCACGGTGGTGTTGTGACATTTTTTCAAACTAGCCATTAACTTTAAAGGTTCTTCTAGGGTAATAAAACGATCTTCGCGACGTTGTTGACTAAGGACTACCCGCTGTTTCATTTCTTCGTCAAGAAGTTCGCTGGTAGCTAGGTAATAAGGTTTGTCGGCATAGCGTGGTAAAGTTTGCAGCACAAACGTTTCTGCCAAACGCGATTTACCACTTTTTACACTACCAATAAATAAAGTTTTCATAACACTCTCTCCAATGTTCACAGTTAAAAATTCGACTGGAATACAAACCTAGGTTTGCACACCTATTTAATCAGACAACGCCCGCATAATCGCATCCATATCGACATTATCTGCAACCATGTCTGCAAAACCTTGAATTTGTGCATCACGGTAAGTGGCATAATCATAACCCTGATAAGCATAATTTATGGCTTTAAAATAGTCAGTGCGAAAGCGATCATTATCAAACACACCATGAACGTGTGTCCCCGCAATACGTCCTTGTTGATAATACAAAGGATACTTCGCCACGCGTCCGCAATGGATTTCATAACCTTTGATGGGGTATGAAAATAAAGTATAAAGCCCACGGTAGAGAATTTTTGGCTGTTGATAAACCACATCATCAGCAATCAAACCTAGCCCTGTTTCCGCCGTAGGCGAGTCATGCTCTAAAGCGTTGGGATCGTGTAATGTTTGGCATAACATTTGATAACCGCCACACACACCAAACACAGCACCTTTAAATTGTTGAACTTCCGTGTACAAACCGTTTTCTTTTAACCAGCGTAAATCTCGAATCACGGTTTTACTGCCGATTAATAACACCATATCAAATCCCGCTAACGGGCGATAACCGTGAATAAGTTCCACATAAACTTCGGTGTCCGCCATTAACACATCCAAATCGTTATAATTGCTCAAGCCGTGATACGCCAGCACAGCAATGCGAATTTTAATATCTCCTAATCGTTGCTGATAATTTTGCAGCGATTGTGAATCTTCCATATCGATATTCAGCGGCTGAAACGGTAACACGCCCAACACAGGCACACCAAAACGCTCAGCAATAATGCGCTCGCCTTCATCAAAAAACCGTCTGTCACCACGAAATTTATTAATAATCACACCGATGAGATTATCACGCAGAGTTTTATCCATCAATTCCAGCGTACCGTAAATAGACGCAAACACCCCGCCGCGCTCAATATCAGCGACTAAAATATTTTTAGTGTGAAAGGTTTTAGCGACAAAGGTATTGGATAAATCTTTATGTAGCAGATTTAATTCCACGGGCGAACCCGCGCCTTCAGCAATCACCAACTCATAGTCTTGTTGACAGCGTTCAAAGGCGTGCTGAACTTGGGATTCTAAAAACGCCATTTCATCGTAATAATCAGCGACACCTTGATTTTTATACACCAAGCCATTGATGATCACTTGTACCGAACTATTACCATAGGATTTTAACAACACAGGATTAAACCAATAACTGGGTTCAATTCGTGCGGCTTCAGCTTGCAAACATTGCGCTCTGGAAATTTCCCGTCCTTCTTTAGTGACGGCAGAATTATTGGACACGTTCTGCGCTTTAAACGGAGCAACGTTAATTCCTCGGTCAGCAAAAAGTCGGCACAACGCCATTACTATAGTCGTTTTACCTGCATCGGAGCTAGTGCCGAAAATGGCGAGTGGTTTCATCGTTAATCTCATTGCTCATTAAACTACTGGAATCGTACGCCTCCGATTATACATTTTATCCATTACGCACGACACCGCATAGCCAACTGTTCCGCGCTTAAATTCAAATAACTGTTTAGCCTGAGTATTGCGGGTAACGCAAGAATAGCAATAGGATGTACCGACGATAGGAGGCGCATCATTCGCATCAACTCGACCTAGCGCGTCCGTATCTCAGTACATCCTATGCAGCGCAGCTTATCGTGTTACCATCATCTTACGAATTATCTTGTTTTGAAAATGTGTGTGATAATCCAAATCAAGCAACCGTCAACCATGACACTAAGAGGAATTTATGAATACTTGGATAGAACACTTAAACAGCCCGTTAGTGTTAATTGCGTTTATGCTGTTTATTGTGGCGAGCGTGATTAAATTCATGCTGAAAACTAACATCATCAAAGTTAATCAAGCCAATTCAGCCAAACTGCTCAACAAAAGTTTAAATTATGTGTTTGGGTTGGCATTGATAGGCATGGTGTTTGGTTTTTTCAGCCAGCCAGAAGTTTTAGACGTGGTTAAAAATCCACCGAGTAATAACAATCCTAAATCATCAAGTAACACGATGAGTCATACGACTATTGACCACAGCACGGTTAATCAAGCTGGCGGCAATATAATCACCACTACAGAGGAAAAATAAAATGCGTAAAGTAACAACTGCACTACTGGCTTTGTGTTTTAGTAGTTTTGTCTATGCCGCTGATGAGCCTAAGACGGGTAATGCCAATGAAGCGAATAACAGTACCATTAGCAATAGCAAAGTGAATCAAGCGGGACGGGATATTATCAATAATACCTACATAACAACGCCTAAGCCATCGCCTGCCACAAAAACAAAAGAGAAAACCAAATCTACTGCCGCGTTTGTTCCAAAAGCAAAACCGACAGATAGCGATAAAAATACCCAAACCATTGGCAATATCACCGCCGAGAAAGTGGTGAATGTCAATGAGCTAAACGGTGATTTAAACATGGGCGGTAAATAATGAAAGCCAGTCAGGTTTTTTTAGTCAGTTGTGCGAGTTTGTTTTGGCTAGAAACGGCGGTTGCCGTGGGCGATATTAATAACGCTGACAATGTCGCCATTATTAACACGGTCAAAGGCAATGTTAATTTAGGTCTTTCTAAAGAAGAAATTGAAAAAATTGTGCTGACAGTTTTGGATGCTTACCAACGTAAATCTGACCAAAAACCAATTGACACAGAACAGATTAAGCAACCTATCACTACAGTCGTCAGTGATTTGAGCAAAGAAGGCAAATTAGGTTCAGCGGCAATCGAAGCTTTAAAACAAAGAAACACCGCACCAGCCAAAGCCTTGTTTGAAAAACAAACGCAAAGCGCGGCGGCATATCGCAACTTAGGCGCATTGGCTTATTTGAATAATACGCAAGAAGCCTTAACCGCCTATCGCCGTGCTACGCAATTAGACCCAGATGATGCGGACGGCTGGAATCAGTTAGGGCATTTATTAAAACGTGTTGGTGATTTGGATGACGCGTTTGCCGCATACAGCAAGGTGTTAGCCTTAGGTGAAACCCAACTAGAAAAAGGTACTATCGCGATGACTTATAAAAATTTAGGGCTTATCTATTTCACACGCGGCGAATTGGATAAAGCCATTGAGTTTTATCAAAAAGGTTTAGCAATTCAAATCGTATTAGGCGATAAAGAAGGCATAGCAGCGACATACGGCAATTTAGGGAATGTCTATAAATACAAAGGCAACAAGACGGAAGCCAAACGTTATTATCAAAAAAGCATCGAATTGTTTAATACTCTGGGTGCTCTGGGTAGTCCGAATGTAGAAAAAGTGCAGGGTTTGTTAGATGAATTGTAACGGCTAAGATGAATAGCGTGACAACAAAACCCATCACCCTTGCTTGCTCCACGTCATCAAACATAGTGATTTAACACCTCATGACCGCCAAGACAACACGCGTGTGGTTCGTCTATTTGCTGGAATGTCTGAATGGTATAGTTACACGGGCATTACTACCGATATTGATGCACGCTTTAATAAGCATCTTGCGGGTAAAGGGGCAAAGCTCACCAAAATGAATCCACCTTCTCACATAATGGCGAGTAAACACTGTGGAAATCGTTCAGCAGCAAGCAAACTGGAATACCAAATCAAGCAACTGACTCCAGCCAAAAAACGGGCATTGAGTTTAAGTTGGCATGACACAAGCAAGGACAAAAGATGAAATTAAAAGAAAAACAGGTTGAAGTAGGCTATTTATACTTGACCAGTGCCAATCAATACCGTGCTGTGCTGGCGATGAACGGTGAATTTATAATTTACGCGCTCAGTTTGGAAGGCACTGCACCTTTAACTCTGAATACGCCCACAATGCCCTTTGAAAATCAGCCATTCAAGAAATGCCGAAGCGTTATCTTTGCGAAAAAGGATTATCAAGTGTTTCACTTCAATGGCTCTGAAGCGATCAAACATAAATTGGATGAATTGCAGTTAGCCGAGGTAGTAGCACAATGTAATGCTAAATCAGCGATTGCTACTCTGTTAGCAGAATAAAGTAGTTACACGAATGCGTTAAAAAGCCCATCGTTCACAAGTGATTCACCTGCTATGATTAGCAAGCTCCATGCAGGCTTGTATCTACTCGCTTAACTAAAACATCCTTATATTCTCCCACTTGAAGGAAGGAGCTTTGCTAGCTTTTGGTCAAGTCATAGTCAGATATTGGCGGACAAGTGCAAACCAGATGCCTATCACCATAGACGTTATCAATGCGTCCGACGGGGGGCCAATATTTATCATCGTGTTGGTTGTTGTCAGGAAAGAAGGCTTGGTGTCTGGAATAGGGCAATGTCCATTCATCTAATAATAACTGGTGAGTATGGGGAGCATTGTGTAGCAAATTATTTTTAGCAGTAACATCCCCTGTTGCAATCGCTTTGATTTCCTGACGAATAGCAATCAGCGCGTCACAAAAACGGTCAATTTCAGTTTTGCTCTCACTTTCGGTGGGTTCTATCATCAATGTGTCGGCAACGGGGAATGACACAGTGGGCGCGTGAAAGCCGTAATCAATCAGCCGTTTGGCAATATCTTCCACAGTGATATTGCAGGTTTTTTTAAACTCATGGCAATCGATAATACATTCATGCGCGACCCAGCCGTTTTTGCCTGTGTATAAAATGGGGTAATAAGGGGCGAGGCGTTTGGCGATGTAGTTGGCATTTAAAATAGCGGTGAGGGTGGCGCGTTTTAAACCAGCCGCGCCCATCATAGCAATATAGGCCCACGAAATGCTGTATAAACTGGCTGAACCCCACGGCGCGGCGGCTATTGTGCCTATCGTACCATATTCACCTTTAGCAGGATTCACACCCTCAACCACAGGATGATTAGGCAGAAAAGGCGCGAGGTGTATGCCCACGCCGATAGGTCCAACACCTGGTCCACCGCCACCGTGTGGAATACAGAAGGTTTTATGTAGATTAAGATGAGCAACATCCGCGCCGATTTTGCCAACACGACTGAGTCCAACCAGCGCGTTAAAATTCGCGCCATCTAAATAAACCTGCCCACCGTGTTGGTGTATCAAGTCACAAATTTCACAAAAGCCTTCTTCGTAAACACCATGTGTGGAGGGATAAGTAATCATTAATGCGGCGAGTGTGTATTGATGTTCGTTCACTTTGGCGCGTAAATCATCCAAACTAATATTGCCATTATCATCACAGGCAACCACCACCACTTTTAGCCCTGCCATTGTTGCACTGGCGGGATTTGTGCCGTGTGCAGAGGCGGGGATTAAGCAAATATCACGCTGCCCTTGTCCGTTGACTTCATGATATTTGCGTATCACTAACAGCCCTGTGTATTCGCCTTGTGAGCCTGCATTGGGCTGTAGCGAGAAGGCATCAAAGCCTGTCAAATCGCAGAGCATATCTTCCAATTCGGTGAATAACTGTTGATAACCCAGCGTTTGATACAGCGGCGCGAATGGGTGTAAGCCGTTAAATTCATGATAGGACATCGCCTGCATTTCAGTTGCCGCGTTGAGTTTCATGGTGCATGAACCCAAGGGAATCATGGCTCTATCGAGGGCTATATCGCGGCGGGCAAGTCTGCACATATAACGCATCATTTCAGTTTCTGAATGATAACGCTCAAACACTGGGTGTTGCAGGATTGCATCGTCACGCAATAAAGCGTCAGGAATGCACTCAACTAGACTGGCATTCAGGGTGTTAATGTCGGGGGAATTTGCCGCCACCGCTGCGAATACTTGCCAGACGGCGCGTAACTGCGAGCGCGTAGTGGTTTCATCTAAGGAAAGTCCGATGTGATTAGCGTCAATAATACGCAGATTAATAGCCGCTTCATTCGCTCGTGCAGCAATGCGTTTGGCACGGTTCGGGGTATGAATCACCAGCGTATCAAAATAACATTCACTGATAACTGAATGCCCTAGCTGGGTTAGACCTGCGGCGAGAATTTGTGTGTATCTATGCACCCGCCCTGCAATTAAACACAAACCTTCTGCACCGTGATACACCGCATAAAAGCCCGCGATAATTGCAAGCAGAACTTGCGCCGTGCAGATATTGCTGGTGGCTTTATCGCGGCGTATATGTTGTTCGCGGGTTTGTAATGCCATACGCAAGGCGATTTGTCCATGCTTATCTTTAGAAACCCCAATAATACGGCCGGGAACAGAGCGTTTATATTCATCTTTAGTGGCGAAAAATGCCGCATGAGGGCCACCATAACCCATCGGCACACCAAACCGCTGAGAATTTCCCACCACAATATCCACACCAAACGCAGCAGGGGGTTTCAATAAAACTAAGCTTAATAAATCAGCGGCAACGGTGACTAAGGCTGATTTACTGTGGGCAATCGTGGTAATGTCGCTAAGGTCTTTTATTTCACCTTTAGAATTTGGATACTGCACTAATAAGGCAAAAAAATCCTGTGCGTCCAAGTTCTGATAAACATCGGTAACAATAACTTCATAACCCAAGGCATGAGCGCGGGTTTTAACCACCGCAATCGTTTGTGGGTGACACTCGCTGTCCACCACAATGCAATTGCTGGTGCTGGTGGATAAACGCCGCGCCATGGTCATGGCTTCGGCAGCGGCGGTGGCTTCATCCAATAAAGACGCATTTGCCAATTCCATACCTGTTAAATCAATCACCATTTGCTGAAAATTTAACAACGCTTCCAACCGCCCTTGACTGACTTCCGCTTGATAGGGCGTGTAAGCCGTGTACCACGCGGGATTTTCCAACACATTGCGTTTAATCACTGCGGGCATAAAAGTATCGTAATAACCCATGCCTATCATGGAAGTAAAAACTTTATTACGGCTACGCATTTTGCGCAGGAGTTTAATTACCGCCTGTTCACTCATGGTTTCCGTGAGTTTTAACGGTTCGTGATTCAAAATGTTAGCAGGGATGGCTTGCTCAATAATATCTTCCAATTCAGTTAAGCCCAATTTGGCTAACATTTCCTTGATTTGTTGTGTATTAGAGCCAATATGACGGTCGATAAAATTACCGCGCATTTCCAATTGAGTCAAACTAGGGTGAGAAGTTGGCATGGTGATTACCTCTGATAACGATGGGGAATAAAGGGCAAGCGCGTCACAGTGACACGCACAATTTGTTCGCGAACGGCGGCGTATAACCTGTTGCCGATGTTTGCCGAATCACTATTAAGCAGTCATCCAAAAATTGTTCAACCTTTTTCAAGAATTGTGATGACATAAGTTTTGCCAATATTGGATAGAATATCAAATAGATTATGCTTTAAAGATTGAAAAGAGGGTTAGTTGAATGCACACTTTTTTTTAAAAAACTTTTGAGTGATTAGTTTAGGGTGTGCTGAGATACAAACGCACTCGTTCGAGTTGCTGCAAATGATGCGCCTCCTATCGTCGGCACATCCTATAGATATGCTTCTATGTTGAAATTTTGTTACCCTATTTATTGACAGAAACAAGGAAAAAATATGAACTATGACATCATCGGTGACATTCACGGACAAGCGGACAAACTTGTCAATTTATTGGAAAAAATGGGTTATACCTTACACGGCAAAGTCTGGACGCATTCTTCACGGCAAGTTATTTTTGTAGGTGATTTCATTGACAGAGGACTCCAGCAATTAGCCACCGTGAACATTGCTCGTGATATGGTGGAAGCGGGAACTGCGTTGGCGATATTAGGTAATCACGAACTGAATGCCATTGCTTGGCATACCCCTCATCCTGAACGAATAGGCGAGTATTTACGCCCACATCCACCCTATAAAAATGGTGATAAAAATCGCCACCAGCATCAAGCTTTTTTGCAGGAAGTTGAGCATCTGCCAGAAAAGCATAAAGACATCATTGATTGGTTTTTAACCTTACCACTTTGGCTTGATTTGCCTGACATTCGCATCGTACACGCCTGTTGGCATCCGCAATTCATAGACTTTCTAAAACCCTCTCTGAATGCCGATAACTCTATTCCACTGTCATTAATGCTGAAAGCAACCCATGAGCCAGACAACTTGGCAGAAAAAGACGATGCAAATCCGTCGATATTCAAAGCAGTAGAGGCGATTTGCAAAGGTATCGAAATACCGTTACCACAAGGACACTCGTTCACCGACAAGGACGGCACTAAAAGGCATAGAGTGCGTGTGTGTTGGTGGGATACATCGGCAACCACCTACCGTCAGGCAGCCATACTTTCCAAAGCAGAACGCGAAAATCTTCCCGAATTATCACTTCCAGAACACGCACGTCTAAATTACCCACTCGATAAACCGTTATTTTTTGGTCATTACTGGATGACAGGGACACCCACTGTGCTTTCCGATAAAGTGGCTTGCGTCGATTACAGCGCGGGTAATGGCGGTTCATTAGTTGCCTATCGTTGGGATGGTGAAACCACACTCGATAATGCTAAGTTTATTTGCTCAGGGTAATGCTGAATTTTTTCTGGTGTCATACTGACGCGGGTGATTTGGATAATTGATAGAAGGTAAAAAATATGAAATTAAAAGTTATTATTCATCCTGCTGAAGAAGGCGGGTTTTGGGCAGAAGTCCCTGCTATTCAAGGGTGTGCAACGCAAGGAGAGACTATTGAAGAGCTTTTAACCAATCTCTATGAAGCGGTTGAAGCCTGTCTTTCTGTGGACTTGGAAGACATTGAACTGGCGCAAAATCACAGGGTTTTGGAGATTGCGGTGTGAAATCTGTTTCAGGAAAACACTTTGCCCGAATTCAGGAAAGTCACGGCTGGGTTTTAGTGCGGATCAATGGCAGTCACCACGTTTATACGCAGTCTGGAAATCCTGCCCGTATTTCCCTACCTATCCATAAAAATGAAGATTTGATGTGGCTTGCTTAAGCATTTTATGAAAGTGGCAGGCATTACGGAAACCGAACTGTAAGATAACAGTTTGCCGAAAATAGTTTCGTAGCAAGTAACCCGCATGGAGCTTTGCGGAATGCGGGAATAACAACGTAATTCACAAATACCCCGTATTCCGTTGCACTCCATACGAGCTACTTGCTGACTTTTAATCAATTCATTATCGTTCCAACGCTCCGCGTTGGAATGTGTCTGAGGACGCTCCAGCGTCCTCGTTTCAGTCTGTGTTTTATTGATAGTTACGATTTAACAATGAAGACGCTGGAGCGTCAACCGAAGCATTCCAACGCAGAGCGTTGGAACGATTAAAAAATAATAGCGAGATTTCTCGTTCCCAAACTCCGCTTGGGAACGAGAAAAAATCCACCGTCAATGCGTAACTTCTATAACTTATGCAATCATAATCGTGCGTGGTTGTGTTGGGTTGCCAAAAAGACGGCAATCCAACCTACACCGCTACCTCAATTACGTCTTTGGTTTTTGTGCTTTCTGAGTTAAAGAATCTAAAGCGTCTGGAACTAAACGTTCTGCAAAGCCAGCCATAAATGCCCATACCAGCATCATAGCGTTCTTTGGGTTAAATTCTACACAGCCAAATAAAGCACGAATACCAACTTCATATTTACAAAAATTCAATTCAGTTGGCAATGGCGATTTATTAGCTGCCAAGTATTCCTTAGTTGCCAATAATTCCAACTTAGGAAATAAGTCACCTAACACTAAACTGTTAGATACTGCCAATAGATACAAAATCGTTGCAAAAATTGCGCCGCTGAGAATTAATGACACAATGTACCCATTTGACATACTTCCCTTTATCTCCATCGCATCAAATATGCTATTGGTAAAACTCATGGACGCATTATTTGCCTTTTCCGTTCTTTGTAGCAAACTCATACATGAACCAACCATGCCAGAAAAAATAGTGGTCACTACCAGAGAATAATGTTTTAGATACAGAGGGACAGGGTCATAGCCATACAACAAAAACACTGATCCGAACATTAGTAGTAAAACCACAAACAAGCTGAATAGAATTTTCTCTTTGACTTCATGAATATTATGTAAGCATAGGAATTTGTAATAATTAATTCGTTGAATTTGCCGAACAAGATTGCTAATGTCCCCGCAAATAGCATCCGTAATAGCTTTTTTATTGTTAATATCCTCCAGCTTTTTAACGTTTTCTTCAGTTAAATTATCGGCAAGGCTGGAAATATAATTCTTATAAACATCCTCTCCAACCAGAGAACGAAATTTTTGTCTTACTGTGCATAATCTTGCGACTAAATCATCAGGTTTTAGCTTACTAATAGTTAATAGTTCGATAGACCAGAGTTCACTCATTGATTTAGCCTTGAATCCATTAGCAAAATTCTCCTTATCAATACCTAGCTGTTCGAGTATTTTTTCCCGATCAGTTTTTTCTAAACAAAGCATATCCGCATGAAATACGGGAGTAACTTTATCTATTAATTCGTCTATCCCTTTTAATTTTCGGTTAAAAAGAAAGTTCCAGATGGTAAGAATAAAGTTCCAGATTTTTTTTAAAAAATCCGCTACTGCATTCACTTTTGTTAGTTCCGACATTTTCATTACTCCACTTAACGAAAAACTAAAGGAGAAGCAACAAACGAAGTCCGTTACTTCTACTAGCGTTGTTTAAATCACACCAAAGCTATCAATCCTCGGTCATAAGCATCTTTGAATTGCACAAAGCCGTGGCTTCCACCATTCACTTTCTTTCGAGCCAATTTAAAATCCCCCTTGGCAATTGCCTCCCGAATTTGACTTTCTTTGTTCTTCAAGAATCGAGCTAGAATTTGCCCCGCGACTTTTGGGTCATTGGCAAGGTCAGAATTAGCTACTAAATTAACACCGATTTGCGTGCCAATTTTGTCATAGTTAAACCGACCAGTGAGTTGCACATAGCCACGCCCTTTGAAACGTAAACCATCTCCTACCTGAGTATTGCCAAGATTGGTGCCAATGCGTGTCCCCTTGTCGTACAGGTCAAATGGCGTGACGCTGGTATTGAATCTGCTCCTTCCTTCACTGATTGGTAAGAAGCCCTCGGTTTCTGCGCGAATAGTAGCCAATGCCATCAAAACCATGACGCGGTCGGTCAAACCACATCCTTGCAGTCCATCGAGAACAAATGGCAGATTGTTTTCAATATTGGCTTTTTTGGTGTGAGGGAACATCTTCGCTACTTTGTCGGCTGTCACTGTGGCAAGAAAACCAGTGCTACCAGAGCTTGGCGTGAATACTGGTGCTGATGCTGGTGCTGGAGCGACTATATCTGGACTTAGATGTTGGGTGGACATAAAACCATCGGGATGGCCATCTGCGTCCAGGCTCACCTGTGACCATAGTCCTTCTTTCGATAACACAAAGACTTGAGTGCCGTTAGAAATTGTGTTGATAATGCTGGAGTTCGCACTTGGCTCAGTACGCAGTCTCAAACTAGAAGCGGTGACACGGTGCGGTACACCGAAATTAGTCGGAGGACTACCTACTGTTGCGGTGTCTGGACTTAGAAAATCGGTAGACATAAAGCCCTCGGCATCACCGTCTCCATCTAGGCTTACCTGCGCCCACGAATCTGTGATCGATAACACAAAGACCAGAGTCCCTTTAGGGAACGTACCAAGGATGTTGTCGGATGTATCATCTGGACTCGCACGCAATCGTAACCCAGAGAAAGCAGTAATGCGATACGGCACGCCAGAGCTTGGTGGTGATGGAAAATGGGATTCTATTCCACCACCCTTTACGGTGTTAGAGTCAATCCCACCATCCAAATCATCGGGTGCGACATCGATCTCAAAGTGCATTGTGTCCTTCACCGTTTTCCAGTTTCCGCCCCACTCAAACACTCGCTTGCCGCTTGCAGTTTGAATAGCTAGGACATCGTTAATCATTTCTTGCGTCATGTCCGTATCGGCTTTTCCTATTCGCACATCATCAGCGCGTCCACTCTGAGTATCTTTGTCAGAAAAACGCGGTGATTGTTCGCCTTCATGATCCTTAAATGGATTGGTATTCCAATTAATGTCAAGGGCGATACCATAGGAGTGCAAACTTTTTTCTTCGCTCCCTTTGATGTTTCGGCAGTTATAACTATCGGTATCCGCTGTCCGAATCTGGTAGTTGTGATGTTGTAGCACCGCTGCCAGTGCTTCCCACGCGGACGCAGTTGGCGGTGCAACACGGATTCTGTCAGGGCCGAATGGGATGATAACCATTTTGTTCTCATCACACTCATAATTCTCCCAGAGTTGACGAAGTTCTGCTGTAGATTGTGACATTTTATTTTCCTCGTTAGGTATAGCTCGAAAAAGGTAGTTCGGTAACCAAGAGAACACTTGAGCGTGATTATTAGCAGTCTCTTGTTATCGAGTTTTTTAAATCGAAACGTTCAACACCCAATCTACAGAAGAGAGGTAACCAGAGAACGAATTCGATGCCCATCGGCTAGAAAAGCCAGCCATAGAAGGATGACAAAACCGCTCAACACGTCATCCATCGAAATAAAATTTACTCTTGTCAAAACAAAAAGTCTATCACTTTAGTAAACAATTAATTTCTTTTTAACAAACAATCCGAAACGCGATAAGGTGCGCTAACCATAGGATGTGCTGAGGTACGAAACGCGATAAGATGCGCTAATCATAGGATGTGCTGAGGTACGAAGCGCATCGTTTGAGAAACTTGATGCGAATGATGCGCCTCCTATCGTCGGCACATCCTATGACACTGCACATTTCCAGTTGATTCAAGCTAGGGCTAGTGTTTGACATGATGTCTACCTTTGGTAGCGATGGGGAATAAAGGGCAATCGCGTCACAAGTAACGGCACAATTTGTTCGCGAACGGTGGCGTATAAGGTGTTGCCGATGCTTGCCGAATCACGGTTCAGCATTGCCATTGCAATCGGCTTGCCTAAACTGGGGGAAAAACTGCCGCTGGTGACATGACCGACGGAATTATTATTGCTGTCGGTGATGAGACTGCCATCACGCACAGGAATTTTACTTTCAACTATCAACCCTGCGCGGATTTTGTCTGTGCCGTGTTGACATTGTGCGAGGATTTTATCCGCACCCAGAAAACCGCCCGCTGGTTTAATCACCCATTTCAGCCCTGCTTCCACAGGGGTGATGCTTTCATTCAATTCATGCCCATACAAACATAAACCTGCTTCTAACCGCAGCGTATCTCTTGCCCCTAAACCAATCGCTGCAACGTCTTCTTCGGCAAGCAACAAACGAGCGAGAGTTTCCACATTCTGATTAGCCACTGAGATTTCAAAACCATCTTCGCCTGTGTAACCACTGCGGCTAATATGACAAGGGATGCCATTAATGTCCGTCGTGCAGGCGTGCATAAAACGCAAACTCGCGGCAGCTGGTGAAAGCTTTTGCATTACCGTTACCGCCTTAATCCCTTGTAAAGCAATGAGGGCTTGTTCGGGCAGCTCTTTAATAGCGAGATGATTATTTAAATGGGCAAAATCTTTGTCTTTACACGCCGCATTGACCACCAGCATTAAGCCATCTGCAACGCGAGTCACCATAATGTCATCGATAATTCCACCGTCAGTATTGGTCAACACACTGTATTTTTGTTCACCCAGTTTAAGATTGCTAAAAATACTGGGGGTGAGTTTTTCAAGTTCATGAGCGGCGTTATCGCCTAAAATCAAACACTGCCCCATGTGGGAAATATCAAAAAACCCCGCGTGATTACGACAGTGATGATGCTCTTGAATAATGCCTTTGTATTGAACAGGCATTGAATAACCCGCGAAGCCCACCATTTTGGCAGTCAGTTCGAGGTGTAGATTGTAAAGCGGCGTTTGTTTTAACATACGAATATCCCATTTTTATGGTGAGTCCGTAGTGTAACGCTGAACAAACAATACGCAAAGGTTAAGGCTTTTTGATTTCACAATGTTGGGGAATTCGCGCTCACATTAGTTGTTAGTTTGCTTGAAAATAACCCATAAAATGGGTAGAGCTTGCGAAACCCATCACAACTCAGCGTAAATGATGGGTTCTACGAACTGAACCATCGTTAACAAGCGATTCACCTGCTATGATTAGTGTAATCTTATCGCGTTTGTCATCTACCTAGTCATTACCAATGTCAAAAAATGTGTCTTCGTTTATTATTACTTTCTGGTTAGCTTTAGCAGTTTTATTGTCACCCGTGCTACAGGCTAAGCCTGCTCAAGTTGCTGATGGTGAGGTAACAAGTGTTAAGGCTGGTCGGTTTTTTTGGAATCCCGATGCCGCGCCTTCTGGGGCTGTGGTGGCATTAGTGAGTATTCCTAAGCAGCAACTTTATTTATACCGTCAGGGTGTTTTAATAGGTATATCCAGTGTTAGTACGGGTAAACGGGGCTATGGTACGCCTGCGGGTATTTTTACTGTGCTGGAAAAAGACCGTTTTCACCGCTCACGAACCTACGACAACGCGCCCATGCCTTATGCGAATCGGTTAACGTGGGACGGGGTGGCGTTACACGCAGGTCATGTGACAGGCACACCTGTTTCTCATGGTTGCATTCGCTTACCCGCACAATTTGCCCGTTTGTTATTCAGCGTGTCAACTAAGGGCATGACGGTAATTGTGTTGGGCTATGAAAGTCAGGCGTTCCGCTTGTCGCATCCTGTGATGGTATTGCCGACGGATAGTAAAGATAATGCAGTGCTGAGTATGCTGGATTTAAGTCCGACGGAGGCGTTTCGCTGGCAAGCTGACAACGCACAAGACGGGGCTGTGTCGTTGGTGATGAATAAAGCCAGTCAGTTGTTATTGGTGTATCGCAATGGCATTGAAATTGGGCGGTCTAAAATTTCACTGCCCGCCCCTGAAACTAATTGGGGAACACACGCATTCATTATGCAGGCAAACCAAAACACAGACACCAATCCTTTTTTTAATCATCACTGGACTGCAATGAATCAGCATGAAGATAACACGTTATTTAATGCTACGTTTTTTGAACAGATGAATATACCTGCCGATTTTTCTAATGCCCTCAATGGCATTTTAACGGCGGGGGCTACGCTGTTAATCACTGATAACCTCAAACAGCACCCGCAAATACTGAGAGAAGCCTCCGCACCGCCTGTACGTTGTGTGAACGGCAATTGTGTTGATGGCTTAGGAACACAAGTTTATGCCGATGGCAGTAAATATGTCGGTGAATTTAAAAATGGTGTGTCCGAGGGTGAAGGCGAATTCATTTCATTTAACGGTGAAAAATACGTTGGTACGTTTAAGAATGATAAATTTCAATGGAATATGGACAATAATCTCCATCCATAAATCCTGTGCTTGAAAGCGTCTCTTTGCACCCCATAACAGTCCTATCATTAATAATGCTCTCGAAGGTGACATCATGCGAATGGACAAACTAACCAGTAAATTTCAAGAAGCCTTGGCGAATGCGCAAAGTTTGGCATTAGGCAGGGATCATCAATTTATCGAACCTGTACATATTTTGCTGGCAATGCTCGATCAACAAGGCGGTAGTGTTAAACCATTGTTGGCACAGATGGGCGTTAATATTGCGTTAATGCACACCCAACTTATACAAGAATTAACACGCATTGCTACCGTGAGCGGTTCGGGTGGTGATGTGCAGATTTCTAACGAAACCAACCGCTTATTAAATTTAACCGACAAGCTGGCGCAAAAACGCAATGATAGCTTTATTTCCAGCGAGCTGTTTTTAGTCGCCGCCTGTGAAGAAAAAGGTTTTTTACAAGAGCTGTTTAAAAAAGCCAATATAACCAAATCACAACTTGAAAAAGCCATCGACGCAATGCGTGGAGGAGAAACCGTGCAAGATGCCAATGCTGAAGATCAACGTCAAGCCCTGAAAAAATACACCATTGACCTTACTGAACGTGCCGAACAAGGCAAACTTGATCCTGTTATTGGGCGTGATGATGAAATTCGCCGTACCATTCAAGTGTTGCAACGTCGTACTAAAAACAACCCTGTGTTAATTGGTGAACCTGGTGTTGGTAAAACTGCCATCGTTGAAGGTTTAGCGCAACGTATCGTTAATGGCGAAGTGCCTGAAAGCATGAAACATAAACAAGTGCTTGCCTTAGATATGGCAGCGTTAATTGCAGGAGCAAAGTTTCGCGGTGAATTTGAAGAGCGTTTAAAAGCGGTGTTGAATGATTTAGCCAAGCAAGAAGGGCAAGTTATTTTGTTCATTGACGAATTACATACAATGGTCGGCGCAGGTAAAGCGGAAGGTGCGATGGATGCGGGTAATATGCTTAAACCCGCATTGGCACGCGGTGAACTGCATTGTGTCGGCGCGACTACGCTGGATGAATACCGTAAATATGTCGAAAAAGACGCGGCATTGGAACGGCGTTTTCAAAAAGTTCTCGTCGATGAACCTAGTGTTGAAGACACTATTGCCATTTTGCGTGGCTTAAAAGAAAAATACGAAGTGCATCACGGGGTAGAGATTACCGACCCTGCGATTGTTGCCGCAGCTACCTTATCGTACCGTTATATTGCTGATAGACAACTGCCTGATAAAGCCATTGATTTAATCGATGAAGCGGCTAGTCGTATTCGTATGGAAATTGATTCCAAACCCGAAGTGATGGATAAACTCTATCGCCGTTTGATTCAACTGAAAATCGAACAAGTCGCGCTGAAAAAAGAAAAAGATGCCGCCTCTAAAAAACGCTTGGAAATATTGGAAGAAGAAATTGGCGAGCTAGAAAAAGAATATTCCGATTTAGAAGAA
>Ga0194060_10001440_pt1 | contig 16999 bp, 15 predicted proteins | sample SepL225m_MetaG_FD_163427 | JGI IMG/M metagenome (GOLD analysis project Ga0194060, IMG submission 163427) | Anoxic zone freshwater microbial communities from boreal shield lake in IISD Experimental Lakes Area, Ontario, Canada - Sep2016-L222-5m | ecosystem: Environmental > Aquatic > Freshwater >...
TAGAACACGTGAAAATACGATGACTGAAGGTTCAAGTTCCTTCACGGCAACTTTCATCATTAGATAAGGGATTCCCCAGAGCAAGCCAACAGCGAAGAAGAGAAACCAACCGCGTTTAGACATGTCGGTAGTTTCTCCTATTCGGAGGCGAAACCATAATTAACGCTTGAGGATTGCGTTTATTTCATCAGATAAAAATTGGTGAAGTTCATCCGCTTGCGGGGTTATGCCGGCAAGTGAGAAGAACCCGTGAATTTGTCCTTCGTATTCTCGATATAGGACGGTATTGCCACCTTTTCGAAGTGCTTCCGCGTAGATATAACCATCATCTAAGAGTGGGTCGAATTCGGCCGTCACCACTATAGCGGGAGCAAGATTTGCGAAATCTTTTGCGGCAGTTGGCACCGCATAGGAATTCTTTGCATCGCTCTTCTTCGAGAGGTACTGCTCCCAAAACCACTTCATAGCTCTTGTGCTTAACCCATAGCCATCGCCATTCGTGCGTGCAGATTCATAATTCATCTCGTTGTCATTGCATGGGTAGATCAATGCTTGAAATGCGAGTGTTAAATCCTGGGTATCGCGGGCTTTAAGCGCGACGGCCGATGCCAGGTTCCCACCTGCGCTGTCACCGCCAACGCCTATTGAGTTCGGATCGATTCCTAATTTTTCGGCGTTCTTTGCAACCCATAACAGAGTTGCATAACAGTCATCAAATGGAATTGGGAATGGGTGCTCAGGAGATTTTTGGTAATTCACGGCAACAACTATGAATTGGCCTTTGTTTGCCAGCGAACGTAGTGACTGCTCGTAAATATCCAAAGAATTTAATACCCAGCCGCCACCATGAAAAAAGACAAGAGCCGGGAGTGGTGCGTGCTTAGTTGGGCGATAAATTCGAACTGGCAGCTCTGAAGTAGGTCCTGGAATATAGCGATGCTCAACTTCATAAATTTTTTCCGGTGTGCCAGATGCGTTAGGGCGGTTCTCAATATTGGCGCGCAGAGTTTCTACAGTTGCCTGCCAAACTTCTGGTAGGCCACTGGTCGCGCGAAGTTGAAGAAAATCAGCCAGTTCTGGGCGGAGTGCCATTGAGTTACCAACCTTCTGTCTGGTCACGAAGTTTACGATATTTAACTAAGACTTCTGGAGTTGGCGCAGATTTTATACTTTTAACTTCGCCTAAGTTCCAAATTGGTGGGCTTCCAAGCAAGGCCCAGGCTGCTTGTTTTGCGGCACCATCTGCAACATATTCACCAGCAGGTGGAACTAAAACTTCGCGACCAAAAATCGCCGAAGCAATTTGCGATACTGCATCACTCTTAGCGGCGCCGCCAATTAGCAATATTCGCTTCACCTCAACGCCTTGGCGCTCGAGTGAAGCAATTGCATCGGCCATCCCACATAACATTCCTTCAATCATTGATCGTGCGATATTTTCCCTAGTTGAATTAGAAAGAGTCATTCCGCTAAAGGTTCCAGTAGCCTCTGGGCGATTTGGGGTTCGTTCGCCTTCGAAGTAGGGAAGAAGTGTTAAACCTTCGGCGCCAGGTTCGGCTTTAAGTGCTAAGTTGCCAAAGGTTTCAAAGTCACAATCTAGGATCCGCAGGCCTGCATCCAAGATTCGCGCAGCATTTAACGTGCACACGAGTGGGAGAAAATTTCCGGTTGCATCTGCAAAGCCAGCAACTTCACCAGTTGCATCGCTAGTTGGACTCTTTGATACTGCAAAGGCAGTTCCGCTCGTTCCAAGTGAGACGACAACATCGCCAGGCTTTGCATCTAAACCGAGTGCGGCAGCCGCATTATCGCCAGTACCTGCAGCTATGGGTATTCCAGACTCGGTATGAAGTCCGAACGCCGCAAATTCAATAATTCGCGGAAAAACGATCTCCCGATCCGATTTAAGCGCAAGTGCGAAAATATCATTTCGGTAAGTGCTAGTTACGCTATCAAAGTAGCCCGTTCCACTTGCATCTCCTCGATCGGTGCAAAGATCACTTAATTCTTTACTTCCAGAAAGTTTCCAGGCGAGCCAATCATGGGGGAGTGCTACTGCCGCAATTTTTTTTGCGTTCTCCGGTTCGTTATCTGCAAGCCAGCGAATCTTGCTTGCGGTAAATGCAGCAACCAACACGGACCCAACGGCTTCTGCCATTTTTTGGGCGCCACCAAATTCTTGATTTAAATCAGCGGCGGAACTTGCAGATCTGGTGTCATTCCAAAGTAGCGCTGGTCGAATTACATTTCCGCCTGAATCAAGTACGACCATTCCATGCTGCTGTGCGCAAACTGAAATTGCTTTGACATCTTCCAACCCGCCAGCATCTTTTATTGCACTCGAGAGCGCGTCCCACCAATGAGCTGGGTCAATCTCACTTCCATCAGGATGACTAGCTCGACCGCTTCGAATGAGTTGGCCGGTTTTGGCATTTCTAATTGTGACCTTGACGGACTGGGTACCAGAATCAATTCCTGCAACCAGCGCTTGCCCATCGACCAGATTTTTACCGCTCATATCGGTGATGGCTCCAATTCGCAAAAAGTTTTAAGGTGCAGTGGCTAGAGGGTAGACTTTGCCAGTAATTCTAACCATTTCCACTTTCGGACTATTAAAACTGGAGTAAAGATGCGTATTGGTGTTCTAACAGGTGGCGGAGATTGCCCTGGGCTTAATGCAGTTATTCGTGCTGTCGTTCGTAAAGGCGTAAAAGAATATGGTTATGAATTTGTCGGATTTCGTGACGGCTGGAAGGGCCCACTTGAAGGCCTAACAATGGAATTGAATTTATCAACTACTCGGGGAATTTTGCCACGTGGCGGAACAATTCTTGGCTCATCTAGAACTAATCCATTTAAGATCGAAAATGGCGTAGAGCGAATCAAAGAGAACCTGGCCAAAATGGGAATTGATGCACTAGTTGCCATAGGTGGGGAAGACACACTTGGCGTAGCCACGAAACTTGATTCACTCGGTGTAAAAGTTGTCGGCGTTCCAAAAACAATTGATAACGATTTGAACAACACGGATTACACATTTGGTTTTGATACTTCAGTGAATATTGCAGTTGAAGCGATCGATCGCTTGCACACAACTGCCGAGTCACACCATCGCGCGCTGATCGTTGAAGTTATGGGACGCCATGCTGGTTGGATTGCGTTGCATTCAGGCATTGCCGGCGGCGCCGCTTGTATTCTGATTCCAGAAGTTAAGTTCTCGGTTGATAAAGTTTGCGAATGGGTTGAGTCTCGCTTCAAGTCTTCCTATGCACCAATTATCGTTATTGCCGAAGGTGCAATTCCGCAAGATGGTGACATGATTACCAAGGATCAAACTTTGGATTCCTTCGGTCACGTAAAACTTTCTGGAATTGGCGAATGGTTAGCTGGCCAAATCGAAGCTAAGACTGGCAAAGAAGCACGTACTTCCGTTCTCGGTCATATCCAACGCGGTGGTTCGCCAACAGCGTTTGATCGCGTACTTGCTACTCGTTTCGGCCTTCATGCAATTACTGCAATTCATGATGGAGATTTCGGCAAGATGGTTGCCTTACACGGCACCAAGATTGCTCGAGTTCCACTGGAATCAGCTACTGCTCAACTCAAGCTGGTAACGCCTGATCTTTATGCTGAAGCAGAGGTCTTCTTCGGCTAATAGTGGAAATTAATTCCACGCCTCCCCATCACAACGTTGTCTAAGATTGAGGTCATGATGAACTTGGATTCGCTCTTTACGCCCGGGCTAGTTGCTGCGCAGCAACCACAATGGCCAGGCGGCGCTGATGGTGCCCAAGTTCAGAGTGCAGTTGAGACGCTCAAGAAATTACCACCACTGGTCTTCGCAGGTGAATGTGACAATTTGAAGGCGCGTGTTGCCGAGGCGCAAGAAGGTCGCGCATTCTGGCTACAAGGCGGGGACTGTGCTGAAACTTTCGTTGCTGCTACAGCAGATTCAATTCGCAATCGCATAAAGACGATTCTGCAAATGGCTGCAGTACTTCAATATTTTGCCAGCCTTCCGGTAATCAAAGTTGGCCGCATGGCGGGACAGTTTGCTAAACCTCGAAGCAGCGACAATGAAACTCGGGGAGATGTAACACTTCCGGCATACCGCGGCGACGCCGTAAATGATCTTGAATTCACTCTTGAAGCAAGAACCCCAAACCCACAGCGACTAGTTCAGGTATACAACACTTCTTCCGCCACTTTGAATTTAGTGCGTGCTTTCACGCAAGGTGGATTTGCTGACCTGCGCCAAGTTCACGAATGGAACAAGGGTTTTGTAACTGACCCACGCTACGGCGCACGTTACGAACAAATGGCGACTGAATTAGGGCGCGCACTAGATTTCATGGCATCAGCAGGAGTAGACCCCGAAGCATTTAAGACGGTTGATTTTTACTCTTCGCATGAAGCTTTAATTCTGGAATATGAAAAAGCGCTGACCAGAATTGATTCACGTACCGGTCTTGCTTACGACGTTTCGGGACACTTCGTTTGGGTCGGGGAGCGCACCCGCCAACTTGATGGCGCACATATGGACTTTGCTTCCAAGATTCAAAATCCAATTGGTATCAAACTTGGACCCAAGAGCACTGTCGAAGATGCCCTTGCAATGATTGCAAAATTGAATCCAAGTAATGAACCTGGTCGATTAACATTTATAACTCGAATGGGTGCTGGCTTGATCCGCGAGAAGTTGCCACCGTTGGTTAAAGCTGTAACGGAATCTGGCGCAAAAGTTCTTTGGGTCTGCGATCCAATGCATGGCAACACCTACGAAGCGCCAAGTGGATACAAGACTCGCAAATTTGATGACGTCACCGATGAAGTTCGTGGTTTCTTTGAAGTACATAAAGCTCTTGGTACTCATCCAGGCGGCATACACATTGAATTAACCGGCGATGACGTCACTGAATGCGTTGGCGGCGGGGAAGATATCTCGGAAGATGATTTGAAGAATCGCTACGAAACGGCTTGCGACCCTCGTTTGAATCACACGCAATCTCTTGAGCTCGCATTTCTTGTGGCCGAGATGTTGCGCGATCGCTAAAAACCTCTAGTCATTTAGCGCCTTAGCGCGTAGGGTTTACAAATGCTATTTAAGACAACCCATCGCACGCCGATTGGGTTGCTGTATTTAATTAGTTCCGAAGATGTGCTTCTCGGCGCTGGTTTTAGAAGTTTTGAGGATCTTCTTGAACGTATGGATCCAGATGATTCCAGCCTTGAAGCTAAAAATGTGAAAACTATCCCAATAATCAGTGACTTAATTGCAGATTACTTTGCCGGAGATTTTTCTGCTCTAGGTGGGATTAAGGTTCGACAACCAGGCGAAAAATTCTCGCAGGCGATCTGGAAAGCGATGCGAAAGATTCCAGCAGGAAAAACATTGTCATACTCGGACCTTGCAGCCCGTGCGGGCTCGCCAGCTGCAGTTCGAGCCGCAGGTACTGCTTGCGGTCGTAATTTAATCGCCCCAATAATCCCATGCCATCGAATTATTAAAAGTGGGGGAGCACTCGGAAATTATGGTTATGGCTTAGAAACTAAGGATTGGCTATTACGCCACGAGGGCGCGCTTTAAAAGATTTGGTAGTACTTCAAGAACTTTAGCTAGATCCGCATCGGTAAAATCTAAATGTGTAACTAGGCGCAAGAAATTTGGCCCTAAGGCGCTTGCGAGAATTCCATTTTCCTTCAACTGTGAATTTAACTCTTGAGCGGTTACTGATAATGCCGAAAGATCAAGTGCAACAATATTTGTCGCTACCGTTTGCGGATCGATGGTTGAGGCAGCGATTTCGGCACACATCTGTGCAATTGTCTTTGCTCGTGCATGATCCTCGGCAAGCCGTTTGATGTTGTTATCCAGCGCAAAATTCCCGGCGGCGGCCAAAAATCCCACTTGTCGCATTCCGGCACCGTAGCGCTTGCGCCACACCCGAGCAGTCGCGATTTGTTCCTTTGAAGCAAGGATAAGTGAGCCTATCGGTGCACCCAATCCTTTAGAAAGACAGACACTTACGGTGTCGAATTGTTCGCCGTATTGCGCAAAGCTGACACCGCTTGCCACATGAGCATTCCAGATTCGTGCACCATCTAGATGCATTGCTATACCAAGTTTTTTGCTGGCAGCTCGCAATTTAATAATTTCGGAAATCGGTTGAACGCTGCCACCACCAAAGTTATGAGTGTTCTCAATAGCGATAGCTGTAGTTGAAACCAAATATGGGCCAGAATCGGGGGCTGCAATTTCGAGTGGATCTTCGCTTCGCAAAATTCCAAATGGGGCTTTCCAAGTCCGAGTTGTTATTCCGCTAAAGACTGCGCCGGCACCAAGTTCTGCTCGGACAATATGAGAATTAGTTTCGGTAATAAGTTCCTCGCCAGGTTTTACGAGCAGTTTTATTCCCAATTGGTTTGCCAGCGACCCAGAAGGTGTAAAGAGTGCAGCTTCTTTTCCGAACATAGCAGCCACGCGAGACTCCAAGGCATTTACTGTCGGATCATCGCCATAAACATCATCACCAACTGGCGCAGCCATCATGGCAGCGCGCATAGCTTCACTTGGCTTAGTTACAGTGTCGGAGCGCAGATCAATCATTGGTTGATCCTGCCACATCTGTGGGGCTTCGGTCTAAAAAGATAATTGCGTACATCGCAACCAGGACCATGGCGCCGCCACTTGCAATCCGCAGCGTTAAGGTTTCATTTAGAATCCAAATACCAAATATCGCCGCAAAAACCACTTCCATCGCGAGTATCACCGCAACCGTTGCTGGTGGGATAAATGACTGGGCCCAGGTCTGCACGATAAATGCCAACGCTGTTGCAAACAGGGCAGTGTAAATAATTGCTTTCCAAACTCCAACATCTGGCGGAACATGAAACCCGCTCTTTAAGCTGGCTAAGAAAGTAATCACGGAACATGTTGCGAGCTGTAGAACGGTAAGTGCGTAGGTATCCAAGTCAGAGGCCCATTCGCCAAGTGCGACTATGTGGAGTGCAAAGAGCAGCGCACTTACTAAAACTAGGAATTCGCCGAGGCCGATCTGGAAACCTTTGAATGAGAGCAAGGCAAGACCGGCTGTTGCAAGTAGAACAGCGCCCCACTCTAATTTTGTAATGTTTTTCTTGAGGAATAGTGCGGCAACAATTGGGGTTAGAACGACATACAAGCCGGTGATAAATCCAGTTTTGCCTACGGTAGTAAGTGTGAGTCCAAATGACTGGAAGATATAGCCGCTGCCTAGAAAAGTTCCGATTAGGGCGCCTTTTTTCAGAAATGCCAAATTAAAGGATTTCAATACCATCGGGCGCAGAATAATTAAAAAAAGCGTCGCAATCATGAAGCGCCAAGCTAGAAATGAATTTACATCTAGGCGATGCAAAGTATCTTTCATCACAACAAATGCGCTGCCCCAAATCGCAGAGACTGCCGTAAGAATGAATGCTGGAAAAAACTTGTTCTTAATCATTTAACATCATTTAATTTTGTCACGCATCGATTTTAGAAGCGCAATCTCCTGACCATGCTCAGGCTCCATTCCGGGCGTCTCTAAAATTAGCGGAGCATTTGCGACGGCCGGGTGTGCCAATAATTCTTGAAAGGGTTTAACGCCTATTTCGCCCGCACCAATATTTTGGTGGCGATCTTTCAAAGCGCCACAGACATCCATCGAATCATTCGCATGGATTAGCTGGATCCGTTCGATTCCAACAATTTTTACGAGTAAATCCAAGGTTTCAGTCATCCCACCTTTTTTCGCTATGTCGTGGCCGGCTGCAAAAACATGGCAGGTATCTAGACAAACGCCGACTTTCGGATGCCATTCGAGGGCATCGAAATATTTAGTTAAATCATCAAGTTCTTTAACAAGTGATTGACCCTGACCAGCGGTTGGTTCCAGCAATAACCAAGGATCTTCATCAGTAAGTTTTTTAAGTATTGGCATCATGCCTTTATTTATTTGTTTCCACGCTTTGGCTACGTGATTAACATCGACAGCAGAACCGGTATGTATGACAACACCCTTAGACCCAATTTCGCGACCACGTTTTAAGGAATAAGCAGTGGAAGCTAAGGAGTTCTCATAAGTTCCAACTGTTGGCGAGCCCAAATTAATTAGGAATGGTGCATGAACATAAGTTTCAATATCTAATTCCAAGGCTCGAGTACGAAAGGCGGTATCTGCTTCAACATTTGCCTCGGGCATCGCCCAACCCCGTGGGTTTGAGGCAAAAACTTGGATGGCCTCTGATTTTGTTTCTTGCGCGTATGCAATCGATCGCTTCGCCATGCCGCCAGAAGTCGGGGTGTGGGCACCAATTCTTGGAGTCCTTGGTGTCCCCGGAGTCCCCGATGTTGAAGGAGTCGTTTTTTTAATTGCGGCGGCCATTAGGCAACCCTATCGAAATTACCCCAGCGTGATGGTAATTGTTGATCCAGGGGAAACCTTGGCCCCAGAAGCTGGCGAGACGTTGGTAACTGTTTTGACCTTTTTGGTGCCAATTTTTCGAACGACAACTTTGAACCCCAGATTTTCCAGGATAGTAGTTGCCTTTAATTCGGTTAGCGAATAAACGTTTGGCACGAACAAGGCTGAAGGCCCCTTTGAAATTACCAAAGTTAAAACACTTCCTTTCGCAAGTGGCGTCGAACCGTCAGGAGATTGTGAGATCACAGTTCCAATCTGGATCGTGTCGCTATATTCGTATGTTGCATTCACTTTTAGCCCGGCAGTGGTTAATTCATTGAGTGCTTCATCGCTGGTCTTTCCAACATAAGAATTAATAGTAAGTTGTTGAATTCCTAAACTTATTACCAAGTCAACCGCGGCATCCTTACGTGCATCCGATTTAAAAGGTGGTTGCGATGTGATGACTAAATCTTTGTCACGAGTCGTGCTGTAACTTTGCGTGGTTCTTCCAACTTTTAGGCCAGCGGCGGCAAGTGCAGCACTCGCCGCATCCAAAGTAAGGCCGGCAAGAGCAGGAACTTTAATTCGGTCCAGACCCTTAGAAATCGTTAAGTGGACAGTCCCACCTACGCCTATTTTTCCACCGCCCCCTGGGTTAGATGAAATAACTTTTCCAACCGGGACGTCTTCACTAAATATTTGATTTGTGACATCAACTTTCAACCCCAATGTAGTCAGGGCTGATGTGGCTTCACTTTGTGAAGCACCGGCCACTGATGGGACCGAGACTCGAGTGCCACTTGCGCCAATAAGTTGATAACCGCCGATTAGTAAGGCGAGGACAATTAAGAGCGCAATCGCACGATTTCGTTTGACGCGTTTAGATATTTTCCGCTTAGTGGCTACAGAGTCTTCACGCTTATTCGGATTAGTGCGTTCTCTCACGATGGCACCCTTCTTAAAGTCGTTTGAAGCCGTGATGCTCTTTATTGCTTCGAGCCTGCTGCGCTTCTTCTTTTCAGGTTTTACGCTTTGAATTGGAATATCTAACTCAAGGGACAATTGCCTTCGTTTCGGATCTAGTTTTTGCATGAGCGCTTGCAAACTCTCTTGGAGTGATCCGGCATCTTTGAAACGCTTATCAGGGTTGTTGGCGGTTGCTTTTAGAACTAAGGCATCGACCTCAGGTGGCAAATTTGGCGTCAGAGTAGTCAAAGTAGAAGGCGCTGGAATATTTTCATTCACATGTCGGTAAGCAATTTGTATTGGAGTTTCACCTTCAAATGGTTTAACACCAGTAAGTAATTCAAAGAGCACGATTCCGAGTGCATAAACATCGCTACGAGAGTCGGAGATTCCGCGCTGAACTTGCTCGGGCGAAAGGTAGGAGACGCTTCCTAGAATAACGCTGGATTCTGCGGTGAGCGTTTCACCTAATGATGCATTGCGCGCAAGTCCGAAGTCCGCAATTTTTACTCGACCATCTTTCGAGATCAAGACATTTTCTGGCTTAATGTCACGGTGCAAGATTCCAATTTTATGTGCTGCGGCAACCGCGCTTACTACTGGTGCAAAGTAACGCAGCGCTTCGGCAACTGGTAGCGCACCTCGATCATGAATTACATCGCGAAGTGTGAAACCATCTATTAATTCCATAACAATAAATACCGCAGCAACGCCACCTTCATTCCAGCCTTGGTCTTGAATAGCAACAATATTCGGATGGGAGAGGGCAGCAGTTGCTTTAGCTTCGCGAATAAATCTATTTACAAACTCTTCATCATTTGCCAGATGTGGATGCATAATTTTTACTGCCACACTGCGGTCTAACCTGACATCAAGTGCGGCATAGATTGTGGCCATGCCGCCAGATGCCACAACTCGCAGCAACTGGTAGCGATTATCAATTATCTCGCCGGTTAGATCGGACACGCTTAAATTCTAGACAATTCCCAGTCCACTCAAGTGATATTCGGCGTGCATCTTGGTCTCTTCTTTTCTAAAGTGGCTTTCCTGTAATGCCAAAAAAGCCGGCATATGATCCCGAACGATTTCGCCATCGCGCTCAATCACCCTAGCCAAGCCAATATCTATTGGAACTTCAATCCAGATGCTCATTGAAATAAAAGGGCGCAGCGCCTCCTGGCCACTTCCAACCCCTTCGATAATGAGGAATTTCGGAGCCTGGTACTTCACAACTTCACCTATCGAGTCATTAGTCCAATCAAACTTCGCAAAACTGACAATTCCTAGGTTTTGGATGTTGTGGGCTATTCCGAGAAGATTTGAAGTCAGCGAATCAGTAAGTGTGTTCTGCCAACCAAGATAAAGATCATCCATGTGAATTATTTGAACGTCAGCAAGTTTGCTGGCTAGTTCTGCAGCGAGGGAGGTTTTCCCAGAACCAGCGGGACCATCTATTGAAATCAATACCGACTTCCCGCATTTAGCGGAACGGGTCGCAATTTGTGAACTAAGTGCGGGGATTTGCTGATTCATTTGATTCCCTTAACCAACGCTTCCATCCTGCAACAGCAAGCAATACAAATATGAAATACAGAATTGCAGTTAGATAGGAACCACCGTGCCAGAACTGATAGGTGTAGACCGTATCAACGAGAAACCAAAGCGGCCAGCTCTCGTACTTTTCAAGAACCATAAGAACCTGGGCGATACAACTTCCAACGAAGCCAAATGCATCGGTCAATGACGCTGCGGCGCCGATCTTCTTCAGGATTGGGTATAGCGAGAACCAGGCAATTACAAACGCTAAGAACCAAAATTGCTTCTCGCGTTTTGTTAATTTTTCAGGTTGGGCGCCTTTCTTGCCCCAACCGAACCAACCCCAAAATCCGCCCGCAATGAAGATGAACTGAAGTGTGGCACTTGCATAATATTTTTCTTGAAAGAATAGTCCTGCGTACAGCAGCGAGCTGATATTCCACCAGGGCCAGGTCGATCGCGGCCCGTAAACACCAAGTCCGACGCCCACCACCGAAGTTATAAATGCGAGTAATTCAAGCAGTGAAAGGTGATAACCCCAGGCGGAAAAGATTGTGACCATGATATTGAAATGCATAACTACCCCTTTCCAATTCGCATTACCGAACTGGTACTACGGTCGATCTGAATTTCAGATCCTCTCAGCCCTGTGATTGGCTCCCGTTAGTTCTAACGCTAGCAAACTATCTAGCTTTACGCGCCCTCACGTAGGCAGGGGCGGCAACTTTAATTCGACGCCAGGTTGATGTTTTGGCGCGTTTATCAAATATTTGGTAATCAATTTTTTCAACTTCGTCAACGATTCCGCAGTAGAGCTCACTTGCCGCCTCGATACAGGCACGACTCTCTGGTGCCAGCAGTTGAATTCCCGGTGTTGCTTGCTTCTGTAGATTGCGAACGCGCGCAATCTGTTCTTTGAGTGCCGCTTTAATCTGCGGGGTCACAATCCGTTCCTCCAACATTTCGGAGGAGACTCCATGCGATCGCAACTCTTCAATTGGAAGATAAACGCGGCCACGTTCGAGATCTTCTCCAACATCTCTAATGAAATTTGCTAGCTGAAATGCGGTGCCCAGTTTTTCGGCGCAATCAAGTGCGCCTTGATCATCCGCACCAGTCATTCCAAGAATCGGAACCATTTGTAATCCAATTACTGAGGCTGAGCCGTAAACATATTCCATCAAATCTGCGTAAGTTTGATATTCACCAACTGTTAGATCCATCGTCATGGAATGAAGAAAAGCTTCAAAGTAGGAGATCGGGATATTAAATCTTTTAATTGTGTCCACCAAGGCGCGGCCGATGTGATCGTTGCTGGTACCGGATTTAATATCTGACAAAACTCCTTCGCCCCATTTTCCAAGTGCCTCGGCTTTTTCATCCTCCGTTAATGGTGAAGCCAGATCATCAACAATCTCATCGGCAAACCTTGCAAAACCGTAAAGGGCGTGGACGAATGGCCTTTTGGCTGGGGGGAGTAGCAGGGTGGCGAGGTAGTAGGTCTTGCCGTGTAGCGAGTTCAAGCGCTTGCACTCCGCGTATGAGGCCCGCAGTGCTGGGTCGATGATCCCCGCTTGGGTCAGTTCATCCATTTAGAAAGTCTACTTCCGAGCGTGGCGAACCTCTCGGTAACCGCAATCAACCATTAGTTTTTGGTTATTCCCTCGGCTTTGTGAGCCGTCACTTCACACGGGGTCGCAAACACCCCCGATAACAAAATCAGAAGGGTCCTTCATGCTCGATTCATACTTCAAAATAACTAAGCGCGGTTCGACCGTAGGCCGAGAAATTCGTGGTGGTTTCGTCACGTTTTTCACAATGGCATACATCGTTGCGCTCAATCCTCTCATAATTGGCCTTGCTAAAGATGGCGATGGAAAATTCCTCGGCGGTAGTGGAGATCATCCAAACCTAGCGATGGTTGCAGCTATGACTGCACTGATGGCAGGTCTTTTAACGATTCTCATGGGCGCAGTCGCGAATTTCCCATTGGCGCTCGCAACTGGTCTGGGTCTAAATACTTTCGTCGCGGTTGGAATAGCGTCGAAGATGACTTGGGCAGATGCAATGGGTCTCATAATCATTGAAGGTTTGATTATCACCGTACTCGTTCTAACTGGATTTAGAACTGCAGTATTTCGTGCGGTACCTGCTCAACTTAAGATTGCTATCTCAGTTGGTATCGGTCTTTTCATTACATTGATCGGTCTAGTTGACTCTGGTTTCGTTCGTCGTACCGGCAGCGGTCCAGTCCCAGTTCAACTTGGCGACAATGGAAATCTCGTTGGTTGGCCAATTATGGTCTTCGCACTTGGTCTTTTCTTGATGATCGGATTAATGGTCAAGAAGGTTAAGGGCGCACTTCTAATTGGTATCGGAGTGTCAACAGTTGTTGCGATCATCGTGGAGAAGGCATTTAAGATTGGCCCGAACTTTGATGGCAAGACTGTAAATCCAAAGGGCTGGGGACTAAACGTTCCAAGCATTCCTTCGAAGATCTTCGCAAAGCCGGATTTCAGTCTCTTCGGTCACATCGACCTAACCGGTGCATTTAACCGGGTAACTGTTATCACTGCGATTCTCTTTATTTTCACACTTCTACTTTCTGACTTCTTCGACACTGTTGGAACTGTCACAGCGATCGCAACTGAAGCTGGTTTGATCGATAAGCACGGAAATATTCCAAACAACGACAAGATTCTTTTTGTTGACTCACTTGCAGCTGTTGGTGGTGGACTTGGAAACATTTCTTCAAACACCAGCTACATTGAATCTGCATCAGGTGTCGGCGAAGGTGCACGAACTGGCCTAGCTTCAATCGTTACTGGTGTTCTATTCTTGCTAACAACTTTCTTGGCACCTTTAGTCGCCGTCATCCCTTACGAGGCAGCAACCCCTGCACTAGTAATTGTTGGCTTCTTGATGATGTCACAAATTAAGGATTTGGATTGGCACGATCTTGGAATTTCAATTCCAGCGTTCCTAACCATGATCTTGATGCCATTTACTTACAGCATTTCAGTGGGTATTGGCGCTGGATTCGTTTCACACGTTGTAATTCGTTATGTACAAGGTCGTCGCAAAGAGATCCATCCTTTGCTTCTCCTAGTATCTGGCCTATTCATGGTGTACTTCTTCCAGTCACCAATCAACACTTGGATCGGTAAATAATCACTACAAATAATCACATCGATCAGGCTCCGAAGGATTTTCTTCGGGGCCTGATTCGTGATGTACCAAATTTTCCAACGCAAGGAATTCTATTTAAAGATATAACACCGCTCCTTCGGGATGCTAAAGGTTTTGCCATGGCAGTTGAAGAGTTCGCTAAGGTCAGTGAATCGGTGGACCTAATTGCTGGCGTTGAGGCAAGGGGATTTATATTCGCAGCCGCTGTTGCCAAATTGACCGGCAAAGGTTTTATTCCAATTAGAAAGAGCGGCAAACTCCCGGCCGCTAGTTTCTCGCAGAGTTATGCCTTGGAATATGGAGAGAGCACGCTACAAATTCACCAAGATGCGATTCAAAGTGGTGAACGCGTGATGCTACTTGATGACGTGCTTGCTACCGGGGGAACCCTTGGTGCTGCAGCAAAGTTAGTTTCCCGTTGCGGCGGCATCGTAGATTCGGTTGCGGTATTAATGGAGATCACTGGACTTGGCGGGGCTCAAAGGTTTAGCGAAACTAATCCAAATCTTGCGATAAAAGTTTTACTTAATTAATCGTTCCAACAATTCGTTCTGCTGCTAAGCGTCCAGAGATTAAAACCATTGGAACTCCGACTCCAGGCTGCGTGCCCGAACCAGCAAAGACAACATTCTCAAAACCTTTAGCCATATTTCGTGGACGGAAAGGTCCGGTCTGGAAGAAGGTATGTGCACTAGCAAAAGGGGCACCTTGCTCCATGCCTTGGGCTTGCCAATCTAGTGGGGTTGTCATGTGTTCAACTTCTATTGAATCACCAAAACCCTCGTAACCACGCGCTTCCATGACTCGAATCATTTCATTGCGATAGCGCGGCCCCTCGACCTTCCAATCAATATTTGCCGAGAGATTCGGCGTTGGAAAGAGGATGTAATATGAATTTTTGCCCGCGGGCGCCAATGATTTGTCATCGTGTGTTGGAACGGTGACTAAGAGACTTGGGTCGGTCATAAGAATCTTTTTCGTTATTAATTCATCAAAAACGCCATCCCAAGATTCGCCGAAGTGAATATTGTGATGAGCAAGACGGTCATAATTCTTATTTGAGCCGACAAGCAGCGTTACGCATGACGGGGAATACTTCAACCGCTTCAAAGAAGGGGGAGTGCGCCCAAGAAGTTCACGCCACGCAACTGGCAGATCTGGATTTAAAATTAGCGAATCACATTCAATGCGCTCACCATTTTCAGTGATTACAGCCGTGGCGCGACCATTTGAATGTTCAACAGTTGTAACGGTGGAGTTGTATTTGAATTCAACACCATGTTTTGCAGCAGCGCCAGCTAGCGCACGTGGAACTGCATGCATGCCACCCTTTGGGAAGAAGACACCATTGACCGAGTCCATGTATGCGATGATTGCGTAAATTGCGAGTGCTTGTTGCGGGCTAACGCCGGCGTACATAGCTTGGAACGAATAAACCTTCTGGGTTCTAGGATCTTTTAAGTAGTCACTAACTTTTGGGGCTAGTTTGCGAAAGCCACCCAGTGCAATCAGCTTTGCTAGGTTTGGTGTCAATAAGTTAAATGGTGAATCAATATTACGATCAATGAAATCGTTCATCTCATACTTATAAAGTTTGGTAACGAAATCTACGTAACGTCCATAACCTGCGGCTTCATCTGGCCCAATGACCCGAGCAATTTCTTCTTGCATCCGCCCAGTTTCGGCATGCACATCAAGGGTTGATCCATCATGATAAAAAGCGCGATACAAAGGCTTTAGCGGCATAAGTTCCAGCCAGTCCTTCAAATCTTCGCCCACACAGGCGAGCGCATCTTGAATTAAATCCGGCATTGTTAATACAGAAGGCCCGGTATCAAATGCATAGCCCTCTTTGTTTAGTAATCCATTGCGGCCACCTGGAACACTCTCGCGTTCTACAACAGTTACTTTGCGCCCAGCACCAGCGAGTCTAAGTGCGGCACTTAAGCCACCAAGACCAGCACCGACAATAACTACGTGGTCGGTCTTACCTTTAACGCGACGTGGCATTTACCAATTCCTTTTAAGTTTAGAGCGAGCGTCTAGTAACAATATCGGCGAGGTCACCTAAGTATTGCTTTGCCAATGGCTCAATTTCACCATGTTCTATCGCTTCGCGCGCGCTGGAAGTGAGGGATTCGATCAAATCTTCAACCCATTTTAGGGCGCCAGAATCTTTCATAATCTCTCGAGCCGCCTCGATTTCGGAAGCACTTAGATTTGGATTACCTAAAGCGCTTTTGATTATCGATTGCCCCGCCGGCGTTGCAAATTCCATGGTTTTGGCAAGGAGAACTGTGCGCTTTGCTTCACGCAAATCATCACCAGCCGGTTTGCCAGTTTCCGCTGGATTACCAAATATTCCAAGAACATCATCTCGCAATTGGAAGGCTTCACCCAGTGGTAGTCCGTATGACGAATATGAATTCATTATTTGCTCTGGGTTCTTTGAACCCAGCGCCGCCCCGAAATGAAGTGGGCGTTCAATTGTGTATTTCCCAGATTTGTAACGGGCAACTTTCAAAGAACGATCTACCGAACTAGAACCTAGTGCTTGCTCATAAACATCCAAATACTGACCAGCCATGAGCTCTACCCGCATCTCGTCATACATGGGGAGCGCGCGAATTAGTGTGGCGCTTTCTAAACCAGATTGGTGCAACATTTTTGCCGACCAGACCAATGCCAGGTCACCAAGTAAAATCGCAGTTGAAGTTCCGAAATTCTCCGCCGAGCCAACTAATTTCTTTTCCGCGTGCATTGCTTCAAAAGATTTATGAATTGATGGAGCACCGCGCCTGGTATCTGAACCATCCATGACGTCATCGTGCATAAGAGCGCAAACGTGAACAAGTTCAAGGGCAGCACATGCCTGGATAATTTCT
>Ga0194060_10001441_pt1 | contig 16994 bp, 13 predicted proteins | sample SepL225m_MetaG_FD_163427 | JGI IMG/M metagenome (GOLD analysis project Ga0194060, IMG submission 163427) | Anoxic zone freshwater microbial communities from boreal shield lake in IISD Experimental Lakes Area, Ontario, Canada - Sep2016-L222-5m | ecosystem: Environmental > Aquatic > Freshwater >...
ACCATCGGAAACGGCTTGCGAGGTGAAGATGTCGCCACTGCCAGCAATCGATTCATTCAGCAGCGTTGTGAATGAGTTTTTATTTGCCTCGGTTTCCCGCATCCCCCACCAGAGGGCGGAAGTGATGGACCGGTTGTTCATCAGGCGCGAAGCATCGAGTCGCAGTGGCCAGTCGTATCTGAACAGCGGCAAAGTCAGTGCGGCCTTGTTAAGCGCGGCGCCCAGCGTGGTACCGGTTTTGGCCTCCACGTAGGTTTTGCTGCTTGCGTTCATGGCGGCCAGCAGCGCATCACCGGCTGTGCCGTCCACCACATCGATCTTGGCACTGACCGAATTCAACAAGCGGACGTCTTCGCTTGCCAGCGCGGGAATCAGCTTGCTGAAGAAGTCGGCCGCCATGGTCCGCAGTTGGGCCCGCTCAGCGGGTGTAAAGGTCCGGTTGTTGCCGTCCTGGTCAACAATCGTATAGAAAGCGGGGTCTTCGGTGAGCGTGTTGAAACGCTTGATCCACGCGTCTTTCCAGGCGGGATCGACGATTCGGAACATCCCGCTCAGGGATGTGAGGCCCAGGGGGTTGGACTGGAGCCAGGCGTCGAGATCGGAACGGACAACCGGGATGACTGCGGCGCGCAGGCTGGCCTGGTCGACGTCCCAGAACAGGGTGCCGGGATAGTAACTCTTGAGCGTGCGCGCATAAAAGCCGGCCTGGGTGAAGGGCAGCAGCAGCAGCGGTTTGGTTCGCAGCAGGCTGTTTGCTTTCTCACCAGGCGACGGGTGCAAATCGGCAACGCGGGCTCCGGTCTCCATCAGTTTTGCCACCTGCTCAAGGTAGAACATGACCGGCAGGATGTCGGGCCGTAGTTGGTATTCGATTTCCGAGGATGCGTATTCCAAGGGCGAGCGGCCGTGATCAAACCGCATGCAGTCCTGCATGACGCCATAAGCGTCCGAGTCGGTGCAATAGGGGATGCTCGTGTCCAGCGCCTTGTCCTGATAAAGAAACTTCATGGCGCTGATGTCATGCGGCAGGGTACCGTTGCCGGTGTTGAAGCGCTGGGCGATCAGAATGTCTTCGACCGAATCGTGGTAATCCATCGCGCTGCTCGATGGCAGCACCCCGACAACGTAGGGTTTGTTGTTCAGAAAGTTGCTATACAGGTCCTCGCGCTTGTTGCCGTTGTAGACGGCAGCCAGACTACCGGCAAAGTTGTGGCGCAGCCCCATGGTGTGACCAATCTCATGGGTCACGATCTGCTGCACGGTTGCTTGCGCTGTCTTCAATATTGCAGCATCGCTGGCATTGCTCGCCAGCAGGGCCGTTATCCGCCTGAGTACTCCCGCTTTGACCGACAAGTCGCAGATGGCGGGTGCGTGCAGGTTCTTTAGCGCGACCTGCGTCGTCGCAGCTGCCGGTGCGGCCAGCAGTTTGAGCGCGCGCCATGCCTCTTTTCGACTCCCGACTGCAAACGCGCTTGGCATGAAGACCTGGGCGTGCAGTATCTGGCCGGTTCTCGGATCGGCCTGGATGTCCGCGTAGGCCGATGCCGAACCATCATCGGTCACCCACTGGATCATGTTGCGGTCCATGTCCGGGGCCGTAGCACCCAGCGGCGCGTCGGCCACGGCGAAGACATCCTGCCCCAGCGCCTGGTTCCAGTACAGCACACCGTTCTTCAAGGCATCACGGTACTCTGGCGGTGTGTTGGCGGAAATGAAATAGGTGATCGGTTCTTTGTTCAGTTGCCATTTCATGGCCAGCACTTTGGTCTTGGCACCACCTGCCACATCCTGCGGCATGACTTCGAAATAACCGGCATTCGTGAAGCCGGGCGACACAGTCTGTTTGAAAGTAGGGTCTGGCAGATAGGGGGAGAGGTAATAGCGGAGCTCCAGATTCTGCACCGTATTGCTGTTGATTTCGACCTGGGCCGACTGTCGCAAGGCCAGACGATTCAACTGGCTGGCATCGACCCCGGTCAAGTAACTGCTCCTCACCGATACGATGTCGAAGGACGGTGTGTAGGCGCTGCCTTGCACGTCGGACGCATATATTTCAGCCGTCGTAAATACCTTGGACATGCCTTGATTGAAATCAAACCAGATCCAGCCGCCGTCTTCCGTGGTGATGGGAAACTCCGCGAGGATGATGGCAAAGGGGGTGTCGGGCATGACCGTATGCCCGATTTGGGATTCCAGCATGAAGAGCTTGCCAGCCTGCTTCTGAAAGACGACGACCCGGCTCTTGAGCCCAGTGAAGTTCTGGGCGCCTTCAAGTTTGATCATGTTCCCCTGCAACAGGAATTCATGGTTCAGCGCGTCGGACCTAATGGAAATATTTTTGTTGCTGTCTGTTCTGAATGATTCGTTGAGCACGGGAGACGCAGGCGAGGCGCCACCGCCGCAGCCGCCCAAAAGGAGCATGAAAAACACGGTGGTGGATAAAACCAGCAGCTTGCGTGCTGTCTGAAAGCGAGGTCGGTTCATACGGCTGCCCATAAAGTCGTGCTGGTAAAGATAATGCCCTACTGGTAGCAGCAACCATGCCAATTTTGCCAGACCAATGTAGAAGGGCGGACAAGCGGATCATTGCCCTGCGAGCCGGGCGGGTGCGCCAATCCGTTACATTGACGGCCTGATGTCGAAAATTCAATCCGCGCTTCCGTATCTGACACAGGCCCGCGCGCCCCTGACGCACGAGGTCAGCGCGCTCAATGAATTTGGCCAACAGGTGGCGATTTCAATGCCGGCGGAGCGTGCGTTGACCCTTTACGTTGACAAGCAGGAACTGGTCACGCTGATGACGCTGGGCGCGCAGCCGGAGCTGCTGGTGCTGGGTTTTTTGCGCAACCAGCGGCTGATCAAGTCGGCGACTGAAGTGCATTCGATCACGGTGGATTGGGAAGTGGGCGCGGCCGCAGTCAAGACGCACAAGGGCATTGCCAACCTACAAGCACGCACCGCCAAGCGTGTGCACACCACCGGCTGTGGCCAGGGCAGCATGTTTGGCGACCTGATGGCCGAAGTCGATGAACTGGTGCTGCCCGAAGCGACGTTGCGCCAGGCGCAGCTCTACGCCATCGTTAATACCATGCGGCTCAATGAGAGCACCTACAAATCGGCAGGCTCGGTGCATGGCTGCGCCCTGTTTCGGGGCGAGGAACTGCTGCTGTTCGTCGAAGACGTCGGCCGGCATAACGCCATCGACACCATTGCCGGCGCGATGTGGATGCAAGGCCTGGATGGCGCTGACAAGGTGTTCTACACCACCGGTCGATTGACCAGCGAGATGGTGATCAAGTCGGCGCAGATGGGCGTGCCGATCGTCGTTTCGCGCAGCGGCATGACGCAGATGGGTCACGCGCTGGCGCAGCGTCTGGGTCTGTGCGCAATCGGCCGCGCCACGAACCGGCGTTTCCTCTGCTACAGCGCACCGGAGCGCCTGCTGCTGCAACCGGAACTGGCCACGGCTGGCACACCATGATGATTTCTTTCTGGCGCCTGGGCGCTCGCTCGCTGTGGCGCGATCTGCGTTCGGGTGAACTGCGTTTGCTGATCGCTGCCGTCACGCTGGCGGTGGCGGCGCTGACGGCGGTCGGATTTTTTGCCGATCGGCTCAAAGGCGGTTTGCAACGTGATGCACGCCAACTGCTCGGTGGCGATGCGGTGATCGTCAGCGACAACCCGACACCGGCCGCCTTCATCACAAAGGCGCGCGCGCTTGGGCTGGAGCAGGTGCAGACGCTGGGTTTTCCGACCATGGCGCGCGCGGTTGATGCGCGCGGTGGCGCGGCCAAATTGGTGGCGCTCAAGGTGGTGGAGGGCGGCTACCCCTTGCGCGGTAGCCTGACCGTGGCCAGTGCGCCGCTGGCTGCGGGCAGTCTGGTGCGTGTCATTCCCGCCTCTGGCGCGGCCTGGGTTGAAGCGCCGCTGCTTGAAGCACTGGGCCTGCAGATGGGCGATACCCTGCTGCTGGGCGAGACCCGTTTGCGCATCGACAAAATTATTGTCAACGAGCCCGATCGCGGCGCGGGCTTCATGAACTTTGCCCCGCGCGTCATGATCAACCGCGCTGATATTGCCGCCACGGCGCTGATCCAACCGGCCAGCCGCATCAGTTACCGACTGGCACTCGCGGGCGACGAGGGGCGCATCAAGACCTATGTCGATTGGGCGCAACTGGAGGTGAAGAAGCCCGAGGCGCGCGGCTTGCGCGTCGAGTCGCTGCAGGGTGGACGACCGGAACTGGGGCAGACCATCGAGCGCGCCGAGAAGTTTCTCAACCTGATTGCCTTGCTGGCGGCGTTGCTCAGCGCAGTGGCGGTGGCGCTGGCGGCGCGTGGTTTTGCCGCCAGCCATCTCGACGATTGCGCCATGCTGCGCGTACTGGGCTTGAGCCAGCGCACGATTGCGCTGGCCTATGCCTTCGAGTTCATCCTGATTGGCGCGCTGGCCAGCGCGCTGGGCGTGGCCTGCGGCTACGCGGTGCACCATGTGTTTGTGTTGCTGCTGGCCGGTCTGGTGGACGCCGCGCTGCCCGCCGCAAGCCTGTGGCCGGTGCTATTTGGTATGGGCATGGGCTTGACGCTGCTGGTGGCCTTTGGTCTGCCGCCGGTGCTGCAACTCGCGCAGGTGCCGGCGCTGCGCGTGATCCGGCGCGATGTCGGTCAGCTCAAGGCCGCCTCACTGGCGGTGCTGGGTCTGGGCGTGGCCGGGTTTTCTGCGCTGCTGCTGGCCGCCAGCAGCGATCTGACGCTGGGCTTGATCGCGGTTGGTGGTTTCGCTGGCGCGGCCCTGTTGTTTGCGCTGACGAGTTGGGCTGCGGTGGCGCTGCTGCGCCGTCTGGTGAGTGAGCGCAACGCGCCGCGCGCGCTGCTGCTGGCCACGCGCCAGATCTCGGCGCGCCCGGCTTTTGCCGTGTTGCAGGTCAGTGCGCTGGCCTTGGGACTGCTGGCGCTGGTGTTGCTGGTGCTGCTGCGTACCGACCTGATTGCGAGTTGGCGTCAGGCCACGCCGCAGGACGCGCCCAATCGCTTTGTCATCAACATCATGCCCGAGCAGGGCGATGCTTTCCGGCAGGCGCTGCGCGAGGGTGGTGTGCAGCGCTTCGACTGGTACCCGATGATCCGCGGCCGGCTCGTCGCGATCAACGGCAAACCGGTGGCGGCGCAGGACTACGCCGACGAGCGCGCTCGCCGGTTGGTGGAGCGTGAGTTCAATCTCTCAAACAGTTCCAGGCAGCCGATGCAAAACGTCGTTACCGCTGGGCGCTGGACCGAGGAAGAGCAGGGCGCCATCAGCGTCGAGGAGGGGCTGGCCAAAACGCTCAAGCTCAAGCTGGGCGACACGCTGCGCTTTGACGTCGGCGGTATGCAGACCGACTCGCGCATCAGTTCGCTGCGCAAGGTGGACTGGGGCTCGATGCGTGCCAATTTCTTTGCCATGTATCCGGTGAGCAATTTGCCCAAGGTGCCCGCCACCTACATGAGCGCATTCCGCGCGCCGGCAGGAGCAGGTTTCGATAACGCGCTGGTGCGGCGTTTTCCGAACATCACGACGGTGGACATGACCAGCACCATCGCCCAGGTGCAGCGCGTGCTCGATCAGGTGATCGGGGCAATTGAGTTTCTGTTCGCCTTCACGTTGGCCGCCGGTCTGGTCGTACTGTTTGCTGCGGTCAGCGCCACACGCGAAGAGCGCACGCGCGAATTTGCCGTGATGCGCGCCGTGGGCGCCACCAGCCACTTGCTGCGCCAGGTGCAGCGCGCTGAGCTCATCGGTGTCGGCCTGCTCGCCGGTTTGCTGGCCTCGCTGGTGGCGATGGTGGTTGGCTGGGCGCTGGCCTACTACGTCTTTGATTTTGAATGGGCGGTCTCGCTCTGGGTGCCCTTGTTCGGCGCCATCAGCGGCGCTGTGCTGGCCCTGCTGGCGGGCTGGTGGGGCCTGCGCGAAGTGCTGCGCCGACCGGTGGTTGAGACACTGCGCCGGGCGGCGCAGTAGCTCCTGGCTTTACTTGTCATCCCGGACTCGATCCGGAATCCAGTGCCACACGATGCATGGATTGCGGATCAAGTCCGCAATGACAAGTCAGGGTTGTCGTCCCGTTCCCGGTCGTCATCCCGGACTCGGACCCGGGGACGCCATGACGAACCGTCGTTCAGCCTCAACCCCTTGAGGCCATCAAGAGCACCAGCAGCGCGCCGCCACCGCCATCGGCGGGTTTGGCTTGAACGAAGGCCAGCACTTCCTGTTTTTGCACCAGCCAACTGTGCACGCGGCTCTTGAGAATCGGCGCCTTGCCGGGTGAGCCCAGGCCCTTGCCGTGGACCACGCGCACGCAGCGGATGCCTTGCTGGTGCGCTTCGCGGATGAAGAAACTCAGGTGCTCGCGCGCTTCGTCGCGGCGCAGGCCGTGCAGGTCGATCTGGCGCTGGATGCTCCACTCGCCGGCGCGCAGTTTGCGCGTCACATCCGGGCCGATGCCGGGGCGGCGAAAGCTCAACAGTTCGTCAACATCGAGCAGCGTGCCGACGTCGAACTCGTCGCTGATGGCTTCGCTCAGCACGGCTTTCTCGTCGTGCTGGTATTGCATGACCTGCGGCACCGGCAGCGCTTTGCGGAGTTGAACATGGCGCTTTTGCGGCAGCGGTTGCACCACGCCAGCGGCGCGCACAAAGAGATTGGCTTCGTTGACGACCAGTTGCTTGGCGCGCGCCAGTTCGGCTGCCTGCTGTGCCTGCTGCTGTGCTTTGGCCTCGATCTCGCGCTTGACCTGTTTCAGTCCGGCCAGGCTGGCGATTTTGATGGGTTTGGCGCTCACAGCAGACCCCGCTCGGCCATCGACAGGGCTTCACCGGGCGCCACGATCACGTGATCGAGCACGCGCACGTCGATCAGCGCCAGCGCGGTTTTCAGGGTCTGCGTCAGGGCTTCGTCGGCGCGCGAGGGCTGCACGGTGCCGCTGGGGTGGTTGTGCGCCAGCACGACGGCAGCGGCCTGGTATTTGAGCGCCTGCAACACCACTTCGCGCGGGTAGACGCTGGTCTGCGTCAGCGTGCCCTGAAACATTTCCTTCAGCGCGAGCAGGCGGTTTTGCACGTCCAGAAAAAGTACAGCAAAGACTTCGTGATCCTTGTTCGCCAGGTGCAGTTGCAGGTAGTGCTTGACGGCGTCCGGGCTGGCAAAGACGGTGCGCGCTTTGAGTTGCTGCGCCATGGCGCGCCGTGCCAGTTCGAGCACTGCCAACAGTTCGGATCGTTTGGCCGGGCCCAGGCCCTTGACGGCCTTGAGGTCATCGGCGCTGGCGTTGAGCAGACCGGCAATGCCATCAAAGCCCGCGCTGCCATCACGGTCGGCGGGCTTGAGTTGCAGCAGTTCCTGCGCCATCTGCAGCACGCCCTTGCCTTTGATGCCAGTGCGCAGCAGCAGCGCGAGCAACTCGGCATCGCTCAGGGCCGCAGCGCCGCGCGCGAGCAGCTTTTCACGCGGCTGGGCGTCAAGGGGTAGGTCTTTCAGGGGCATTGGGTGGGCTTTTACAATCAGCCCAGTTTATCCGGGACTCCTTAATGACTGCCACTCTTCTCTGTGTTGAATCGGACTCGTTTCTCACGCTGCACTACCGGCTGGCCGGACCGGCCGGCGATTTGATCAATACCTTTGCCGGCAAGCCCGCGACTCTGACGCTGGGCAGCGGCGCTTTGTCGCCGGCGCTCGAAGCCCATTTGCTGGGTTTGAGCGAGGGCAGCCGCGCCAGTTTTGATCTGGAGCCGGGCGCCGCTTTTGGCGAGCGCAATCCCGACATGCTGCAGTGGCTGGCACGTCAAGTGCTGGTCGAGATGGGCGATGCGGCCGAAAGTTACGCTGTGGGCGACGTGGTGCAGTTCCCCACGCCCGACGGCCAGGGGCGCTTTGCCGGCACGGTGCGCCAGTTGCGCAGTGATGATCGCGGTGAGGCGGTGCTGTTTGACTTCAACCACCCGCTGGCTGGCCAGCCGGTGACGTTTGAAGTCCATGTGATCGGTGTGCTGTGAGTGCCGGTGTTGAAGTCCTTTTGGCAGAGCCGCGTGGCTTTTGCGCCGGTGTTGACCGCGCCATCGAGATTGTCGAGCGCGCACTGGGCAAGTTTGGCGCGCCGATTTACGTGCGCCACGAGATCGTGCACAACACCTATGTGGTCAACGACCTCAAGGCCAAGGGCGCGATCTTTATCGAAGACCTGGACGAGGTTCCGCCCGGCGCCACGCTGATTTTTTCGGCACACGGTGTCAGCCGCGCCGTGCAACGGGAGGCGGCGGCGCGTGGCTTTCAGGTGTTCGACGCGACCTGCCCGCTGGTGACCAAGGTGCACGTAGAAGTGGCCAAGCTGCACAGAGAGGGCTTTGAATTCATCATGATCGGCCACAAGGGGCACCCGGAAGTCGAGGGCACCATGGGCCAGCTCGAAGGCGGCATCCACCTGGTTGAAGATGTGGCCGACGTGGCGCGCGTGCGCCCGGCGCAGACCGAAAAGCTGGCGGTGGTGACGCAAACCACGCTCAGTGTTGACGATGCGGCTGAGATTGCCGCCGCCATCAAGGCGCGTTTTCCGAATGTGCGCGAACCGAAACAGCAGGATATTTGCTACGCCACACAAAACCGGCAGGACGCAGTGAAGGTCATGAGTTCGCAGGTGGACGTGGTGATCGTGGTTGGCAGCCCGACCAGTTCCAACAGCAACCGTCTGGCTGAACTCGCACGCAAACTCGGCACGCCAAGCTACATGGTTGACAGCGCGGATGAGTTGCAGCCAGCCTGGTTTGCCGGGCAGCAGCGCGTGGGTCTGACGGCCGGTGCCTCGGCACCCGAGATCCTGGTCAATCAGGTAATTGACCGCATCAAGGCGCTCGGCGCTGTGTCGGTGCGCAGCATTAACGGCACGCCGGAAACCGTCAAGTTCCCGCTGCCCAAGGGTTTGAAGGTGGGGGCGCCATGAACCTTACCGCACCAATCCGAATCGACGTCGAAGCGGCGCGGCTGCGCCTGGCTGCCCATGGCGATTTCCTGCGCGAGACGCCGCTGCTGCGGCTCTCAGGTGCGGCAATGGGACTGCCGTGCGCGCAGGTTTGGCTCAAGCTTGAGCAGGTGCAAGTAGGCGGCAGTTTCAAGGCGCGCGGCATGCTCAACCGCATGCTGTCGAACACAGTGCCGGCCAGCGGCGTCATCATCGCTTCCGGCGGCAATGCCGGCATCGCCACGGCAGCGGCGGCGCAGGCGCTGGGTCTGCCGTGTGAAGTGTTTGTGCCCGAAATTTCGAGCGCAGCCAAGCGCGAACGCCTGCGTCAGCTCGGCGCGACCGTGGTGGTGACGGGCGCCGCTTATGCACAGGCGCAGGAGGCCTGTGTGGCACGCCAGCAGCAAAGCGGCGCGCTGATGCTGCATGCTTACGATCAGTTTGAGGTGGTGGCGGGCGCCGGCACGCTGGCGGCCGAGATCGAAGCGCAGGCCGGTGCGCTGCCCGATAGCGTGCTGGTCAGCGTTGGCGGCGGCGGACTGATCGGCGGTGTGTCGGCCTGGTTTGAAGACCGCGTGCGTGTCGTCTCGCTGGAGCCAGAACTGGCGCCGACGCTTTTCGCTGCACGTCAGGCCGGGCAGCCGGTGGATGTGGCGGTCAGTGGCATCGCTGCCGATTCACTGGGTGCCAGGCGCATTGGCGCGCTGGCCTGGGAACTGACCCAGCGCCATGTGCGCGATGCGCTGCTGCTGAGCGATCAGGCCATCAATGATGCGCAGCGCTGGCTCTGGCGCGAACTCAAGCTCGCGGTGGAGCCTGCTGCAGCGCTCGGGCTGGCCGCGCTGCAGTGTGGTGCCTATGTGCCGCGAGCCGACGAAACAGTCTGCCTCATTTTGTGCGGTGCCAACCTCGACCCGGCAACGCTTTCGCCAAAAACTACAATCGAATCATGCTAGACATTACCCTGCTCCGAAAAGACCTCGCCGGCGCCGTTGCGCGCCTGGAAACCCGCAAAAAGCCACAGGCTTTTTTGGATGTGGCCGCGTTTCAGACGCTGGAGTCTGAACGCAAGACGATCCAGATGCGCACCGAAGAATTGCAGAGCCGGCGCAATAGCCTCAGCAAACAGATTGGTCAGCTCAAGGCCAAGGGCGCTGCCGGGCAGGCTGAGGTCGATGCTGTCATGGCCGAGGTGGCGGGACTCAAGAACGAGCTGGAAAGCTCAGCTGCGCGCCTCGAACAGATCCAGGCCGAATTGCAGACGCTGCTGCTGGCGGTGCCGAACCTGCCGCATGAGAGTGTGCCGCTGGGCGCGGATGAACACGGCAATGTGGTGGCGCGCACCTGGGGTACGCCGCGGGTCTTTGACTTTGCGGTGAAAGACCATGTTGATCTGGGCACACCGCTTGGGCTGGATTTTGAGATGGGCGTGAAGTTGACGGGCGCGCGTTTTACGGTGATGAAGGGGCCGATTGCCCGCTTGCATCGCGCACTGGCGCAGTTCATGTTGGACGTGCAAACCCAGGAGCACGGCTACACCGAGTGCTATACGCCCTACATCGTCAACGGCGACACGCTGCGCGGCACCGGCCAGTTACCCAAGTTCGAGTGCGACTTGTTCGCCGCGAAGAAGGGCGGGCAAGAGGGCGAGACGCAACCGGATAACACGGCGCTGTACCTGATTCCAACCAGTGAGGTGACGCTAACCAACTTCGTGCGTGACGAGGTGGTGGCCGAGTCGGCGTTGCCGATCAAGCTGACCGCGCACACGCCATGCTTTCGTTCCGAGGCCGGTAGTGCCGGGCGTGACACGCGTGGCCTGATCCGCCAGCACCAGTTCGACAAGGTCGAGATGGTGCAGATCGTGCACCCCGACAAGAGCTACGAAGCGCTGGAACAGATGACCGGCCATGCCGAGGCCATCCTGCAAAAGCTCGGTCTGCCGTACCGGGTGATGGCGCTGTGCACCGGCGACATGGGCTTTGGCGCGGCCAAGACCTACGACCTTGAAGTCTGGTTGCCGGCGCAAAACACCTTTCGTGAAATCAGTTCGGTATCGAACTGCGAAGCCTTTCAGGCGCGGCGACTGCAGGCGCGCTTCAAAAATGCGCAGGGCAAGAACGAACTGGTGCACACCCTCAATGGCTCAGGTCTGGCGGTCGGGCGCGCGTTGGTGGCCGTGATCGAAAATTACCAGAATGCCGACGGTTCCATTACGGTGCCGCCGGTTCTGCGGCCCTTCCTCGGGGGCTTAACGGTGCTGGGCGCGGCGTAGAATATTGTCCTGTATCAAGTAATATCGCGAGTATTCAGGGACGGTACGGCGATAATGCTCGCTGCGTGATGCGCGTTGGCCTGCTGGCGCACTGATCCCCCAGATTGTCTCGAATCCATTAAGGAAAGCTATGCCTGCCTGGTTGCTGTACACGTTTGTTTCGGTGGTTGCTGTTCTGTCTTTTACCGCGCTGTTCTTTTTCACGGTGACGCGGGGCGCTTTGATCATGCGCGCGGTCATGCCCGGCACGCCGGCTGAGGCCGACCACGTCTATCCGATTTACTCCAACATGCGCCTGATTCGCATGATCGATTTCCAGCCGATCATTGCCGCGATTCTGCTGTTCCAGTATGACCGTTTGGTGTCCACGATCGTGGCCGGTCTGCTCAAGACGAAATTGACTGGCAAGAACGTGCTGATCACCTCCTGCGCTTTTGGCAATGTGATCCCGCGTGTCGTGGCTGCGGCAGTTGACGCTGGCGCTCGCCGCGTGCTGATTGCCGACATCATCAAGAACGAACTCGATCATGCCCAGAGCAAGTTGCTGGCCTATCCCGGCAAGATCCAGTTTCTGGAAGAAAACGCCACCGCCATGAAGCAGGCTGACGCCTCGGTTGACGCCAACGTGATCTTCTTCCTGCTGCACGAACTTCCGCACCACCTCAAGGGCCAGGCCCTGAAGGAAGCTGGCCGCGTGCTGGCACCGGGCGGCAAACTCTATCTTGCCGAGTTTCATCGCCCTGACCTGTGGGTGTTGCGCGCTTTGAGCTGGACCTACTTCAAAGTGTTCGAGCCGCTCGGTCTGGCGCTGTGGGATTCGCATGACCCGCTCAAGCAACTCGAAGCCATGGGCGGCTTCACCTGCGAGCGGCGCACGGTGTTCTTCGGCAACTTCCAGGTCATCGTGGCGACAAAAAACGCCTGAACCTCCGTTCTTCAGGCATAAAAAAACCCGGCCATGAGCCGGGTTTTTTGTATCAACGCTCGGTTTACTTGAGCTTGATTTCCTTGTAGTCCACATGCTTGCGAGCTTTGGGATCAAATTTCTTGATCAGCATTTTCTCGGGCATGGTCTTCTTGTTCTTGTCGGTCGTGTAGAAGTGACCGGTGCCGGCTGTCGATTCCAGCTTGATTTTTTCGCGTCCGCCTTTGGTAGCCATGATTAATCCTTAATGGTTTCAGGCTTGACCGCGTGAGCGCAGATCTGCGAGCACAGCATCAATACCGTTTTTGTCGATCATGCGCAGACCGGCGTTGGAAATCCGCAGGCGGATCCAGCGGTTTTCGGTCTCGACCCAGAAGCGGCGATATTGCAGGTTCGGCAGGAACCGGCGCTTGGTTTTGTTGTTGGCGTGGGAAACTTTGTTCCCGACCATCGGGCCTTTGCCCGTGACTTCACATACGCGTGCCATTTGGACACTCCAGAGAAAAAATTAACAGCTTTCGCCGCACCTCGCCACACTGCTGCGTGGCGGTAAAGAGATTTTCCGGCCACCCCAAGCCCGGTATGGACAGGGCGTGAAGAAAGCCGGAAACGAGGCAGATTATAGCCGCTTCAGCCCTGCTCGAGGAAACGCTGGGCATCCAGCGCTGCCATGCAGCCGGTGCCGGCGCTGGTGATGGCCTGGCGGTAGATGTGGTCCTGCACGTCGCCGGCGGCAAAAATGCCGGGCACGCTGGTCATGGTGGCGAAGCCCTTGAGCCCACCCTGGGTCACGATGTAGCCACCGGCCATCTCGAGTTGCCCCTGGAAGATCTCGGTGTTGGGCGCGTGGCCGATGGCGATGAAGCAGCCCTGGAGTTGGAGATCTTCGGTGGCACCGCTGTTGACGTTCTTCAGGCGCACGCCAGTGACGCCGCTGGCGTCGCCGAGCACTTCATCGAGCATGGAGAAAGTCTTGAGTTCGATCTTGCCGGCGGCGACTTTTTCCATCAGTTTGTCGATCATGATCGGCTCGGCGCGGAACTTGTCGCGCCGGTGCACCAGGATCACCTTCGCTGCGATGTTGGACAGGTACAACGCTTCTTCGACGGCGGTATTGCCGCCGCCGACAACGCAGCAGACCTGATCGCGGTAGAAGAAGCCGTCGCAGGTGGCGCAACCGGAAACGCCGCGTCCCATGAAGGCGGTCTCACTCGGCAGGCCCAGGTACTTGGCGGAGGCGCCGGTGGCGAGGACGAGCGCGTCGCAGGTGTATTGCCCGCTGTCGCCCGTGAGTGTGAACGGGCGTTTGCTGAAATCGACGGCACTGATGTGATCGAAAACGATCTCCGTTTTGAAACGCTCGGCGTGTGCCAGAAAGCGCTGCATCAGGTCCGGACCCTGCACGCCATCCACGTCGGCCGGCCAGTTGTCGACTTCGGTCGTGGTCATCAATTGGCCACCCTGGGCCATGCCGGTGATCAAGAGGGGCTTGAGGTTGGCCCGCGCCGCATAAATGGCGGCCGTGTAGCCGGCCGGGCCAGAACCGAGGATCAGGACCCGGGTATGTCTGGTATTTGTCATTGTCAACGTCTTCCTGGAAAAATATGGCGGCTGCCGTGTACAGTTCGGCATAGTATGACTTATTCGCTCAATACCTTGAATTCCGGTGGACAAGAAGCCGATCCCGCACGCCCGGGCTGGCGGCGCTTTACCGATGAACTGGGCCTGTTTGCGGGCCTGGTGTTGATGCTCTTGTGGCTGCTGGCACTGCTCAGCTACACGCCGCAAGACGCAGCCTGGTCCACTTCGGGCAGCGGTGCGGCCATGCTCAACCGCGCCGGTCGGCTTGGTGCCCTGCTGGCGGACGCGAGTTATTACCTGCTGGGATTCTCGGTTTGGTGGTGCGTTGCCGCTGGCGTGCGGGCCTGGGTTACAGGCCTGGTGCACTGGCTGCATGGCCGCGACGCACTGACGCCGCCGCCTAGCCGGGCCTCCGCGCTGGCGCGATTCAGGTCCAGCCGCAGTGCGTTTTGGTGTGGACTGCTGCTCCTGTTGTGCGCCAGTGCCGCATTGGAGTGGACGCGCTTGTACAGTTTGGAGGCGCGCTTGCCGGGCCACGCGGGCGGTGTTCTCGGCTATCTGATCGGGCCGCTGTGCATCCGCTGGTTTGGTTTTTCCGGTTCGGGTTTGCTGGCCATTGCACTGGGCCTGCTTGGCGCGGGGTTGGTGTTCCGTTTTTCCTGGGCCCATGTGGCTGAGCGTTTGGGTGCGTGGCTTTATTTTCAAGTCGATTCGCGACGCGAAAAACGTGAACTCGAACAGGACCTGGCGCTGGGCCAACAAGCCGCGCGTGAACGCGAAGAAGTGGTGATCGAGGAACGCGAGGAAGTTGCTGCGCAACCTCCTTTGCCTGTGCGCATCGAGCCAGTTCTGGCCGACGTTCCGCTCAGCGCCCGGGTAGCCAAGGAGAGGCAAAAGCCCTTGTTCAAGGAGTTGCCCGATAGCCATTTGCCGCAGGTTGATCTGCTCGACGGCGCTCTTCTGCGCCAGGAAACGGTATCGCCCGAGACGCTGGAAATGACCAGCCGCATGATCGAAAAACGGCTCAAGGATTTTGGCGTCGAGGTGCGTGTCGTGCTGGCGCAACCCGGTCCCGTGATCACGCGCTACGAAATCGAGCCTGCCATTGGCGTCAAAGGCTCGCAGATTGTGGGCCTGGCCAAGGACTTGGCGCGCTCACTCAGCCTTGTCTCGATTCGCGTGGTCGAGACGATTCCTGGCAAGAACTACATGGCGCTCGAGTTGCCCAACGCCAAGCGCCAGACCATCAAGCTTTCTGAAATCCTGGGCTCACAGGTCTACAACGAAGCCAAGTCCATGTTGACCATGGGCCTGGGCAAGGACATCGTGGGCAACCCGGTGGTGGTCGATCTGGCCAAGATGCCGCACGTGCTGGTGGCTGGCACCACCGGATCCGGCAAGTCGGTCGGCATCAACGCCATGATCCTGAGCTTGCTGTACAAGGCAGAGGCCAGCGATGTGCGTTTTTTGATGATCGACCCCAAGATGCTGGAAATGTCGTTCTACGAAGGTATTCCGCACCTGCTGGCGCCGGTCGTAACCGACATGAAGAAGGCCGCCTATGGCCTTACCTGGTGCGTGGCCGAGATGGAGCGGCGCTACAAACTGCTGAGCAAGCTTGGCGTGCGCAACCTGGCCGGTTACAACGCCAAGATCGACGATGCCAAGGCGCGCGGCGAATTCGTCTACAACCCGTTCAGCCTGACGCCCGAAGCGCCCGAGCCGCTCGCGCGTCTGCCGCACATCGTGGTCGTGATCGACGAGTTGGCGGATCTGATGATGGTGATTGGCAAGAAGATCGAGGAACTGATTGCACGCTTGGCGCAGAAGGCCCGTGCCGCCGGCATTCACCTGATCCTGGCCACGCAGCGCCCGAGCGTCGATGTGATCACCGGCCTGATCAAGGCCAACATCCCGACACGCATCGCGTTCCAGGTCAGCAGCAAGATCGACAGCCGCACCATCCTCGATCAGATGGGCGCCGAAGCCCTGCTTGGCATGGGCGACATGCTCTACATGGCCAGCGGCACCGGCTTGCCAATCCGCGTGCACGGCGCTTTTGTCAGCGACGATGAGGTGCACCGCGTGGTGGGCTACCTCAAGTCGCAGGGTGAGCCCAATTACATCGAAGGGGTGCTCGAAGGTGGCACAGCCGACGGCGAGGGCGATGCGCTGGGCGAGGGCGGCAGCGCTGGCGAGAAAGATCCGATGTACGACCAGGCCGTCGAGGTCGTTCTGAAAAACCGCAAGGCCAGCATCTCGCTGGTGCAGCGCCATCTGAAGATCGGCTACAACCGCGCCGCGCGTTTGGTCGAAGACATGGAGAAGGCGGGTCTCGTGAGTTCCATGAGCACCAGCGGCCAGCGCGATATTCTGGTGCCGGCGCGCGCCGAGTGAGCGAATGGCACTACGTTGTCATCATCGCGAGGCCGCCCCACTTGTCGTTGCGATTACCACGCTTTGTTTTCCATGAACAGTTTTCCCCATGTTTGTCATTGCGGGCCTCGACCCGCAATCCATGCTTCGCGTGGCACTGGCGCAAGGCATGGATCCCGGATCAGGTCCGGGATGACAATTTCGGGTTCAAGGTCCGTAAACTGACGTGATGAAGCTCTTCTATGTTGTATTTGCGCTGGTGTTTGCCGGTTCGGCTGCGGCCGCCGGTCTGCAAAGCCTGGAGTTGTTCGTCAAGAGCGTCAAGAGTGGGCGCGCCGAGTTCACCCAGGTTGTGACCTCGCCGGCCAAAGAGGGTCAGGTGGTGCGCAGCAAAACGTCAACCGGGAGCTTTGAGTTCTCGCGGCCGAACCGTTTCAAGTTCATCTACAAAAAACCGTTTGAGCAAAGCATCGTCGCCGATGGCCAGACGCTGTGGTTGTACGACGTTGATCTGAACCAGGTGACTGCTCGCAAGCAGGCGCAAGCGTTGGGCTCGACGCCGGCGGCCTTGATCGCTTCCGCTGCAGACTTGAATGCCTTGCGGAGTGACTTCAACCTGAGCGACGCGCCCAACAAGGACGGTATCGAGTGGGTTCTGGCAACGCCTAAAGCAAGCGACAGCGCCCTGCAAAGTATCCGGGTCGGATTGCGTGGCGGCACCCTGACAGTGCTCGAAATTCTGGACAGCTTTGGTCAGCGCTCGGTTCTCACGTTTGGTAACTTCGAAGTCAACCCCGCACTGGCAACGAAGACATTTGAATTCAAACCGCCCGCCAGTGCCGACGTGATCC
>Ga0194060_10001442_pt1 | contig 16992 bp, 14 predicted proteins | sample SepL225m_MetaG_FD_163427 | JGI IMG/M metagenome (GOLD analysis project Ga0194060, IMG submission 163427) | Anoxic zone freshwater microbial communities from boreal shield lake in IISD Experimental Lakes Area, Ontario, Canada - Sep2016-L222-5m | ecosystem: Environmental > Aquatic > Freshwater >...
GTTCCCTCCCGCGTGCGGGGGGGCTAGGGGGGGTGATCGGCGAGAGCCTTTCTGCGAAGATATTTACAACTGTAGTACTAGGCATTATTCGCACAGCTTGCCCCGCCTGTGTTGCAGTACATGCAACAGCCCTGCCGCACTGTGGTTTCAGTGGAAGCTGAGATATACAGGAGGTGCGGCGATGTTTGGCAGCAAACAGGGCAAGCAGGAGCGGCTAGAACAATACTCAGAGCTTTTGGGTGAGGCAGATCTCTCGCAGGCAGATCTGGCGCGGCGGCTGGGTGTGCCGCGATCCACCGTCATGCGCGATCTCGCAGATCTTCACGATCAGGGCATCTTGATCGAGGAGGACAATGAGGGAAAGGTTCGCCTCTCTCGGCGCTGGTGGCAATAACGTGCAACATCAGAAATGACGATGCTCGCAAATTCATCGTTACCTGTTGCAATTTTTCGCAATGGCGTATGCTATGCTCCGCATATCATCGGATCGGAGAGTACCCTATGAGCCAGAGCAAATCCGAATTTAAGTCTGAGGGTCTTGACGCACTCCGTCTCTACCTGCTTGCTCAGCCCAGCGGTAGCCCGTTGCGCCAGGCGGATCTTGCCCGTCATTTTGGAATCGACCGATCAACCATCGGTCGCTGGATCGTGTCACTGGAAGCAAACGGCGTGCCCATCCTCTGGGATGAGCAGAAGCGCGTTGCGATTGACCGCAAGCGCTATATCACCCACATCAGCCTCTCGCGCCACGAGACCATCGTGCTCATGTTGGCGTTGCGGATGTACCAGCAGCGCCAAGATAAGAGCGACCGTAATGCAGTCGAGATGCTCCAGAAGCTAGGCGTCGTGCTGAATCAAGGGATCGCGCCTGCCGCAGGCGAGCATGTGCTCGCTATCGCGCACCAGCAGCGGCTTCAGGTGAGTGATCAGCAGCAGGACTACCAGCGCGTTCTGGAGGAGATTGGCGATGCGTGGATCGACGGGCGCAAAGTCCAGATCCGCTACCGACCGTTGCGTGCGCGCCGAGCCTTTGACGAGGTGTTTCACCCCTACCTGCTGGAGCCATCGGCGCTCAGCCGTAGCACCTATATGATCGGCTACTCCGAACTGGCTGGGGCGATGCGTGTACGCAAGCTAGAGCGGATCGAGCGCCGCCCACTCGTGCTTGATGAGCCATTTGCGGTCGCCGCAGGCTTCGACCCATTCAAACTGCTGGGTGGCGCGTGGAGCATCTGGTTTGATGAGGATAGCCAGCCGATAAGCGTTCGGCTGCGCTTCAGCGGCGACCAGGTGGTGCGGCGAGTGCTTGAGGAGCGCTGGCACCCTTCGCAGCGTACCGAACGCGACCCCGAGGGTCGGCTGATCTGGGCCGCTGAGGTTGACGAACCCCTTGAGATGCTGCCATGGATCAGGGGCTGGGGGGCGGACTGCGAGGTGCTGGAGCCGCAGGAATTACGTGAGCAGATGCTCGGCGAGATTCGGCGGCAGATGCGGGCGTATGGCATCGCTGAGACGGCCAGCGATGATCGCCAGCAGCGCTTTGATGACATCTTTGGATAGGAGTACACCATGTCCCTCTATGCCTATCAGGAAAAAATAGATCTACTGTTGCGGGAAGGTCGTAGCGTTATCCTCCAAGCTCCAACCGGTGCGGGGAAGACCCGCGCTGCACTCTTTCCCTTTCTCGATGGTTGGCGGAACCACCCATCGGCGTTCCCCCGCCAGTGTATCTATGCAGTGCCAATGCGGGTGCTGGCTAACCAGTTTGAGGCAGAGTATAAGAATACGGTTGCGACATTCTCAACGCGCTTCGGTTTGCTCAAGAACGTTGCCATCCAAACCGGCACCCGGCCTGATGATCGCCGCTTTGATGCCGATCTTGTGTTCACGACGATTGACCAGGCGTTGAGCAGCTTCCTGACGATCCCCTACAGCCTGGGGAATCGCCAGGCGAATATCAACGCTGGCGCAGTGATCGGTAGCTACCTGGTCTTCGATGAGTTCCACCTTTTCCCGGTGGATGAGTCGGGTGGTGGCGCGCTTTCCACAACACTCCAGATTCTCCAGATGCTGAAGGGTGTTGTGCCGTTTGTGCTGATGACCGCAACCTTCTCCCGCACAATGATCACTCGGCTTGCTGCCTTGCTCGACGCCGAGCCAGTCACGCTCACTGCTGATGAAATCAACGTGTTACCCTCGCAGGCAGGGAAACGCCGCTGCTACCGCTTCTGCACTGATCCGCTCACTGCGGACAACGTGATCAGCGATCTGCTTGCGCATCGTCGCCGTCGGGTGATCGCGATCTGCAACACGGTTGATCGCGCGCAGGCGCTTGCCGAAACTCTCCAGCGCGATCCGCGCATGGTGGGCGTGACGGTTGAGCTCCTGCACAGCCGCTTCTACACCTCTGACCGCGATACAAAAGAGGATCGCATCCGCCAGGAGTTTGGTGAGGGCCGCGCAGCTACTGCCGACTCGCCGATGATACTTGTCGCCACCCAGGTGGTTGAGGTTGGGCTGAATATTACCTGCGATGCCCTCCACACCGAGCTTGCTCCGGCGGCAGCCATCATCCAGCGCGCAGGGCGCTGCGCCCGCTTCGCGAATGAGTCGGGCGACGTATTTGTCTACGAGTTGCCGCTGAACGACAAGGGCGAGATCTCCTATGCGCCCTACATTGATCAGAAGGGCCAGAGCTCAATCTGCGAGCGTACCCGCGCAGCGCTGCTGACACAGCTACCGCCCGAGGGGCGTGTGCTACGTTACCACGACGAGCTTGCGCTGGTTGATGCGGCGCATACGACCTACGATGAGCAGTTGCTCGCGACACTCCACGAGCGTCGCCATGCGCTTAGCGAGTCCATTGAGCAGGCACTGCGCACCCAGCAGCGCAACCTGGCCCGCGCGTTGATCCGCGACATTGATTCGCGCACAGTGATCATTCACCCCAACCCGACCGATGTTACACTGCCAAACCCCTACCGCTATGAGGGGATCGGGCTGCGCCCCGGCCAACTGCTACGCTGGTACGATTCCGTGTACGAGTACGCATGGGAACAGGGACTCGACTGGATCGCGAAGATCGCGCATACCGAGGAAACGGCAGAAGGTTCAGAGGGCGCAGAGCAGCGGCGGAAGATCATGACCCAGTGGCAGGTACTTCCACCAACCACGAACGATGAAGATATTCGTGCCCATAAGCGTGACCTCTGGAGCGCTGGCTATCTGGTTGCATTGAACCCAGCCCTGGTGCAGTATAGCCCTGAGATTGGCTTGCTGCTGCTGCCAGGCGATGCGCCAGCAACCGAGTCGCCGGAGTCCGCAACGAAGGGGGGCCGCGAGGACTACGGCCCGATCCAGCACGAGAGCTACGCCGAGCATATCAACGGCCTCTACAGGTTCTACCTGCGACACCAACGTGATCGCACGGCGGCGGCGCGGCGACGCCTGGAGTTGCGGTTTGGATTGAGCGATGGCACACTCGACCGGGCCATCCGCCTGATGTTCGCTGTCCACGATCTGGGCAAGCTAGATCATACCTGGCAATCCTGGGCGCATCGCTGGCAGGCGCGAGTGGCGCAGCTTCGACAGCAGCCCGAGCTTGCATTCAATCCAGGCTATATGGCCGCCCACACCGACTTTAACTCGCAGGACGTGCGTGAGCGCAAGGCGCAAGGGGAGATTCGCCCGCCGCGTCCGCACCACGCCGCCGAGAGTGCCCGCGCCGGGCGCGATCTAATCGCCGCTGTGTCCGAAGGCAACGACTCGCTACATACGGCGATCATGAGCGCGATCATCTGCCATCACAGCGCACACCTGCGCACCGACCACGGCACATTCACGCCTGACCAGGGGGCGAAGGCAGCCTTCTACGAGGCCATGCGCGCCGTTGGACTCTTCGAGGATCAGGCGCTGCGCGCCTCGGGGGCGCGGGTCGCATGGGCGGGCTTTAAGCAAGAGGAGGGACTGAGTGAGGATGTGATCAGCGTGGGACGCAACGCCGATGTGCTGCTTTACCTGTTCCTGGTGCGTATTCTGCGTTTGGCGGATCAGGGTTCGCAAGAACGTGATTGAGAAGGGATTCACCAATTGACCACGACACTTTACATCCCGGTCACGACAACGCCAATGGCGGCGCTGCTGGCCGGGCACGGGCTGGCCGCATGGCTCGCACAGATCGGGAGAGATCTCACTGGTGACGCGGTTGACATCCGCGTCGCCAATCTCGGCCAGGGTGTGACGGTGAGTGCGCCGGTTGCGATTCACCCCGAGCAGGTGCGACATGATCATTACCAGCAGCCCGATCTCAAATGGATTCTCACCGCTAAGAATGGGTCAGCCCCCGACGGTGTGGCTGTGCTGGACTACGAGGATGAGCGGAAGCACAACACCGCCTACTATGACCGGCTCAAGGCCATGCGCAAGGACGGTATCAATCTACGCAATCTGCCACAGGATGAGCGCAATGCGCTAGAGCAGCAGGCTCCACACGACTACTGGCCCGCCGCCGCGATAATCAACCAGATGAGTGCGATCAACGCCTGTAACAAAGCGGTTGAGCGCTGGGCTGCGTGCAAGCCGGTCTATCCTGAGCTGGTAGCGATCATCTGGACAATGGCCAGCGGGCAACCCGGTGCGATTGATCTGGCAATGGATCAGTGGGAGGCACTAGCCAAACAGCACAGCCTGGAGAAGAATCCGCTGCTCTCGGCGACCCAGGTGGTCAACCCTGAGCAAGGCAAGGGTGCCAATCGGGCCAAGGCCGACGCGCTGACCATCGGCGGACAGGAGAACTTCTGGCTGCTGGAATACTTCAAGTACGGCGGGCTATTTCGCGGCGCGCTGCCACGCACGGTGCAGGGCCGCAAGGATCGCAAGACCTACGTGCTGGTGCCCGCCGCTGGCGGGATCGAGCTGGAGTGGCATAAAAAGGCGTTCGCCACCTTCCAGAAAGAGTTCTGGGCCAGCAGCGCGATCAAGATGGACATCATGGTGTCGCTGCGCTATACCGCTCTGATGCTGACCGACTGGGAGGGAGCGCAGCGCAGCACTGGCCGCCGCCGCCATCCGTCGGACTACGTAGAGGGATTTACGGTCGCCTCCTACAAAGATCTCGGCAGCGCCGTGGCGGTGATGAACGTCTCGATGATCGGCTTGCCGGACTGGGTTGAGTGGCCCAAGAAGTCAGATGAGGCCCAGCAGATTACGCAATCGGTTGAAGACCACCAGCGAATCATCGGCGCACTCGACGAGTCGAAGAGCGAGGAGGAGCGGCTGCTGCGCGACTACCGTGACTTCCTGACCAGCCGCGACCCGGCGCTACGCGCCTTCTTTGCCTTTACCACCGGCTATGCCGGCCACGTTATCCGCCAGTTAAGCAAACGGCAGCGCGTGCGCCGCCTGACGCTCGACCACCTGAAGGTAATCATCATGGCCAATGAGTCCGCCCGCCCCAAGAAGCTCACGCCGATTATCGAGAACCCCGGCTTCAAAAACATCGCCAGCGCGATCCGCCAGGCCACCGTGCAGCAGCAGTTCTACAAGACCGAGCGCAACGACAACACCTATGACGTGCGCTATGGCCTGGCCGATGAGCTACAGCGCCACTCGCGCGATAGCAGGGAATTTCTGCGCGCCCTGAGCGAGTTTCTTACCGATTACAGCAAGGAGAATGCGCGGGTGATGGAGCGCGCCAAAGGCAAGGGCTACCGCAAGCGCATCCCGATCTCTACCGAGGACATCGCCCAACTGACAGAACTGATCGACGCCTACGACGCCCAGACGGTCGCCAACATGCTGATCGCCTTCGGGTATGCCCGCGATGTGCGTGCCGAGGAGCCATCCGAGCAGCGGGCTGGCGAGAACACCAGCACAACGGACGAGCAGGACGAGCAGGGCAACACCAGTGACGAAGGGCCTTTCTAGGTATTAGGAGAATCATTTCATGCCATCCCCGATCTACTCACTCTCACTCGCGATCACCGCCACGCTGGACATGCACAACCTCAACAATGAAGGCAGCGAGGGTAATCAGCTTCAGACTCGTATGGTCGATGTGATTGGTGCCGACGGTGGACTCTACAGTGTCAACGCAATCAGCGGCGACATGCTGAAGCACATCCAGGCCGAGTACTTCTATAACCTGGCGCGTGATCGCGATCTGCCGCTCTGCGCCGGATGCCGGATGTTTAACCCGAACCGGATCAATGCTGATTCTGCCTTCCTGGCTCGCTCGAAGGAGCAGAAACTGAGCGATGCGCAGACCCTCGATGAACTGCTGCGAACCTGCGCGATGGATGACACCGCCGGTATCTTGATCACCGAGGGCGGGCGCTCCATCCCGCGTAAGAGCGTGGTCGAGTTCGGCTGGGCTGTGGGCATCCCCGACGCGACCCGCGAGGGTCACAACCAGAGCTTTTTCCACGTCAAGTACGCACCCGAACGCGGCGAGAGCCAGCGCTCACAGGATGCAACGAAGCGGGTTAAGCCAAAGGGCGCGGAGGGCGCGGAGGAGCGCACTGGCGGTGCGAACCTCCAGCAGGCGATCTTCCACCGCCCGGCGAACAGCGGCAAGTACGCGATTGTCTGTAACCTGGAACTGGCCCGCGTTGGCTACAACGACATCACCCACCGCTACGCGATCTCGCCGGAGGAGCGGGCGCGGCGCAGCGCCGCCCTGCTGGAGAGCGTGCTGCACACCTTTGTGCAGATGAATGGCGCGATGCGCTCAGCCCAACTGCCGCATCTGGTGGCCCTGGAAGGCGCGCTGGCCTACTCCACCAAGATGCTCCCGGCCCCGCTGGTCAGCCCGATCACCGAGGACTACGCCGATCAGATGGCGTCCATCGGCAAGCACCTCGGCGGCGGCAGCGGTGTGACGGTCGATGCCTTCAGCTCGCTTGGCGATCTGGCGGAGAAGTTCAGCAGCCTGATCGGGACGGGCGAACCGTACCGCATGCCTGAGGCGTAGGAGCAACTCACATGTGGACTGTCGCACACTATCTGCCAGCAGCGCTCTTCTCGCTCAAACCGGCCACCGCAACCTCCTCAGGGGGCAAGACCTTGATCTGCCCGACCCCCTTCGCGATCAAGATGGCACTGCTCGATGCCGCCCTGCGTACGCGGGGAGATTTCATGATTAAATCGCTCTGGAACGACATTCGCGATCTGCGCCTGATGCTTCGGCTTCCTGCGCAGGTCGCGGTGATCAACACATTCACCAAGATCGTGCGGCCAAAAAAGAACGGCCCGAGCGATGATGACGGCACGGGGCTGCTCACGCCGTTCGGTAGCACCATCGCCTACCGCGAGTATGTCTCGTTTGGTGGTACCCTCGGCCTGGCGTTCCAATCTGCCTCGGGCGGGGCGTTGCCAGAATCACTGGCCGAACTGCTCTACCACATCACCTATCTCGGTAAGCGGGGCGGATTCATGCAACTGCTTGCCCCGCCAGAATCGCAGGATGATGCGGCGCTTGCTGATGCAACGGGCTGGGTGGTACTCACTGCCGATCAATCCAGCTTCAGCTTCGGGGGCACCCTTCAGATTCTCGACGACTGCGGACCGAAGCTCACCTTTGACCAGGTCGATATCTACAGCGGTAAGCGTATGACCCTGGGCAAGGATCGTATCCTGCGTCACATCGTCCTGCCCTATCGGCTGGCCCGCAGCAGCCGGGGGTTCAGTCTCTACGAGAGGATCGTATGACCCTCACCACCCACCATCTCGCCTTCACGGCCACGGCGCTCACGCCGGTGGCCCTGGGCGAGCAGAGCGGCTCGGCGGTGCGCGGCGCGCTGGCCGGGGCGCTCTGGGAGCGCTTCTGCACCAACAAGACCGCCCCCGCATGCGTCGGCTGCCCGCTGACCAACGTCTGCCCGGTGGCCGCCCTGCTCGCCCCCCTGCGCGACGAGGAGCAGCAGGGGGGCGAGCAGCGCCCACGCCCCTACGTTACCCGCCCGCCCGTCGATGGCGCTCATACCTACGCCCCCGGCGAGCCGCTGGCCTTCGGATTGGCCCTCTTCGGCTCGGCCGCCGCTCTCTACCCCTACGTGGTGATGGCCGCCCACGAACTGGAGCGCGGCGGGCTGGGATTGCGCATGCCACAGCTCGGTGGTCGGCGCGGCACCCTGCGCCTCAGCGAGATCGCCGCCGTTGATCCGCTCACCGGCGTGCGCCAGCCGCTCTACACCATCGGCGGCGGCCAGGTCAAGCAGCCTGGCCTGCCAATCGACGCGGATGCCGTGCGTACCTACGCCGCCGCCCTGCCCGCCGACCGGATCACCCTGCGCCTCCACACGCCCCTGCGCCTGATCGAGCAGAATCGCCTGCTCAAGCGCATCGCCCTGCGCCCGCTCATCCAGCGGCTCATGCGCCGCCTCGACGACCTAGCCATCGCCTACGGTGACGGGCCGCTCGGCCTCGACTTCCGAGCCCTGCTGGATGTCGCCGAGAGCGTGCAGGTTGTCGCCGACCAGACCCGCTGGGTGGATGTGGTCAGCGTCAGCCACCGCCAGCAGCGCCGCACCCCCATCGGCGGCTTGGTCGGCAGCGTCACCTTCGCCGGCGACCTTCGCATGTTGCGCGAGCTGCTCGTGTGGGGGAGCTTGATTCATGTCGGGCGCAACTGCGTCAAGGGCGATGGTTGGTACGCTATCGAATGTTAAGTGCTGAGACATGGTTTCAGGATTGGCACATGTACGTTACCGTTCTGTGCGACCCTCACCCCCTGCCCCTCTCCCTCACGGGGAGAGGGGAGATTCCGCAGCAGGACGCATCCGACTCCCCCTCTCCCGTTCAGGGAGAGGGGGCTGGGGGGTGAGGGCTGACCGGCAACAAACTGTAAAGTATCTGCAAACCTTGTCTGAGTGCTGAATTCAGCGCTCACGATTGCTTGTCCCGCACCTTACCAACCTGTCCTCTCTTTTCTCGGCTCAGGGTTGAGCGCGGGTAGTTGTGCCCGAACGGCTGTAGATCCAGAGGTTCATCATGCATCTCTTTGTTCAGGAGAAGGGCGCGTTCATTGCCAAGCACCAGGGCCGACTGCGGGTTAGTAAGGCGAAGGAGCAACTTCAGGAAGTGCCACTGCTGCACCTCCAGCAGGTGATCGTCAGCGGCGGCGGGGTCTCGATCAGCAGCGACGCCATCCGCGCATGTGCCGAGGAGGGCATCCCGATCCACTTCCTCAGCTCCAACGGCACGCCGCACTCCAGCCTCTACAGCGCCGGACTGACCGGCACGGTGCTCACCCGGCGCGCACAGTTGCGCGCCTACGACGGCCCTGCCGGCGCGGCCCTCGCCCGCGCCTTCACCCAGGGTAAGCTCCAGAACCAGGCCAACCTGCTGCGCTACGCGGCCAAGTATCGCAAGGAGGTCGACCCGGATCTCCACGCCGCGCTTAGCGATGCAGCCGCTGAGGCGGTGGACAGTATTATCGCCGTGCGCGACCTGTCGGGCGACACGGTCGAGGATCTGCGCGAGCGCCTGATGGGGGTAGAGGGGCGCTACGCAGCGCGCTACTGGGGCGCACTGGCCGCCCTCGTCCCCGCCGATCTGTCCTGGCCAGGCCGCGAAACACGCGGGGCGAGCGACCCCTTCAACCAGGCGCTAAATTACGGCTACGGCGTGCTCTACACCCAGGTCGAGCACGCGATCATCCTGGCTGGGCTCGACCCCTACGCCGGGTTGCTCCACGCCGACCGGCCCGGCAAGCCGAGCCTCGTCCTCGATCTGATCGAGGAGTTTCGCCAAGCGGTGGTGGATCGCACGCTGCTTGGCCAGGTGACACGCGGCTGGGCGATCACTCGCGACGAGCGGGGATGGCTCGACGCCGCCACGCGCGACCGGATCGTGGAGAAGGTGCTGGAGCGGCTGGAGTCGAGCGAGGCATACGAGGGCAAGCGCCAGCCGCTGCGTCATATCTTGCAGTGCCAGGCCCGACACGTCGCTACCTTCGTACGCGGCGAGCGCGCCGACTACATCCCGTTTGTGATGGGGTGGTGAACCATGCAATGCCTGGTCATCTACGACATCCCGCACGACGGGACGCGGCAGAAGGTGGCCGACGCCTGCCTCGACTACGGGCTCCAGCGGCTACAGTACAGCGCCTTTGTGGGCGACCTGAGCCGGACACACCAGCGGGCGCTCTTCGGCGAGATCACGCGGCGGGTGAAGCGGCGGGCGGCGAACGTGCAACTCTTCCCGCTCGACGAGCCGAGTTGGGGTGGGCGGCGGGTGATCGCCCAGGGAGGGCCAGATGGCGATGATAAGCCTTGAGGTGACGGATCTGAAGCAGTGGCGCTACTGTGCGCGGGTGGTGTGGTACCACTACTGTTTGCCGGCGGTACGACCAGTGACCGCACTGATGGCGCACGGGATCGCGCACCACCACGATGAGGAAGGGCGCGAGGAGCGGCGCTCGCTGCGACCCTACGGGCTGACGGCGGGCGAGCGACACTTCGACCTAGCGCTGCGCTCGGAGGTACTCGGCCTGCGTGGTCGGCTCGACCTAGCGGTCGCCACGCCTGATCGGGCCAGCGCTGGGGCCGAGGCAGTGGTGGTGGAGTACAAGGACAGTGAACAGCGACCGGGGGCGCACTTTAAGCTACAACTAGCGGCCTACGCGCTGCTGCTGGAATCGGCATGGGGGCTACCGGTGCGTTCAGGCTGGATCTACCAGATCCCGCTGCGTCAGGCGGTGCGGGTGCCAATTACACCAGCGCTGCGGCGTGACGTGGCCGCGACGACGGCGGCGATCCAGGCGGCGGTCGGCGGGGAGGCGATGCCAGATCCGCCGACCAGCAGACGGCCATGCGTCAACTGCGAGTTCCGCCGGTTCTGCAACGATGTGGTCTAAGACATGGTTCAGAACAGCTTGACAGTGTGGCGGAGACGCGAGGACACGAGGATGCGATAGCATCGCCTCGTCGCATCCTCGCCTCATCACCACACTGTAAAGCTGAAACCTGAAACCTTGTCTAAGTGGCCGGGATCGAGCGCAAAATGGCCCGCCAGACGGTGTGGCTCGCAACTCGATATGGAAAGCCAGTATCGCCAGGGTTTCCCGCCGGGAGGTGTCGGAATATTGGAGGCCGATATCTGCACTACAATGCGGTAGGAGCCCGCCCGCAACTTGACACGGTTTGAGCGCAGAATCCAAGTTGCGAGGGGGCATCGCATGTGGCACCAGAAATGGGCTATAATGGCTGCACAGGAAGCCCCCTGCGGCACGAGATGTGGCTCGGGAGGGGGAAGACTGCGGGGAGCGGCTTCTGCGCGGGCGGGGCTTCATCCCCATCGGCTCGCGGTTGAGCACTGAAACCTAATGCTGCTGCATCGTTCATTGCTCCCTACCTCCGGCTTCATCCCCATCGGCTCGCGGTTGAGCACTGAAACTTAAGCTGAAAAGCAACACAATAGCGCGGATCTGAGCTTCATCCCCATCGGCTCGCGGTTGAGCACTGAAACTTCCGCATCTGAGCAATCATCCCCACCTGAAACAATGGCTTCATCCCCATCGGCTCGCGGTTGAGCACTGAAACGATAGTATGCAATTGTGACAATAGTTAGCAAACGATGCTTCATCCCCATCGGCTCGCGGTTGAGCACTGAAACTTCGATTTAGAGCCGGATAGCCGTTGTGCTTAGATTAGCTTCATCCCCATCGGCTCGCGGTTGAGCACTGAAACTCGGTAATCCAGCAATCAATTGCGGGGTTTCCCAGGCTTCATCCCCATCGGCTCGCGGTTGAGCACTGAAACTTCGTGCGTCCAGATATGCTTTAAGGTCAACCGGCGAGCTTCATCCCCATCGGCTCGCGGTTGAGCACTGAAACGGTCGATCTGGCGACACTCGCATTCACGCCAACCCGGCTTCATCCCCATCGGCTCGCGGTTGAGCACTGAAACTACACAGGCGCTTGCAGAGGCAGACGCTCAGGTGATGCTTCATCCCCATCGGCTCGCGGTTGAGCACTGAAACCTTTCTTGTACTCTGGCACCGCATACGTGTCTGGTACGCTTCATCCCCATCGGCTCGCGGTTGAGCACTGAAACAGCACCAGATGCAGAACACATTAAAGCGGTGTGTCGGCTTCATCCCCATCGGCTCGCGGTTGAGCACTGAAACCCAGCAGCGCCGCCCCAGCCACGAAGGCCCCGGCCATGCTTCATCCCCATCGGCTCGCGGTTGAGCACTGAAACGTACCCGCGACTTGCGGAGATGATCACCTCCCAGGGCTTCATCCCCATCGGCTCGCGGTTGAGCACTGAAACAGCAGACTCGCCAGAGTCTCTAAGAATGTGGTTTTGCTTCATCCCCATCGGCTCGCGGTTGAGCACTGAAACCTTGTTGGCGGTTTTTGGAGTGTAAAGCGTTTCAAGCTTCATCCCCATCGGCTCGCGGTTGAGCACTGAAACGAGTGTCACTGACCAATTCCCCGACTCGTCCTGTATGCTTCATCCCCATCGGCTCGCGGTTGAGCACTGAAACAACGAGCGGCTTCCTTGCGTTCGCTGGATGTGTCCAGCGCTTCATCCCCATCGGCTCGCGGTTGAGCACTGAAACAGGATTCACCAATCGACCAGTAAGGAGTCCTGTATGGGCTTCATCCCCATCGGCTCGCGGTTGAGCACTGAAACACGTGTGAACAAAGCGAATCTTGTCGCCGTGCAGTGCTTCATCCCCATCGGCTCGCGGTTGAGCACTGAAACTGGATTAGGCATTTCTCCCTACAATTTGATTGACACCGCTTCATCCCCATCGGCTCGCGGTTGAGCACTGAAACTCTTCGGGCGCACACATCAGATCGAGGAGCGGAGAAGCTTCATCCCCATCGGCTCGCGGTTGAGCACTGAAACGCACTCGTCGGGTGTCACTCCATTCGGCCCTTCGCGCCTCCTCCCCATCGGCTCGCGGTTGAGCACTGAAACTCGCCACAGGCAGGCTCCCACACCACGTCATACGGAGCTTCATCCCCATCGGCTCGCGGTTGAGCACTGAAACACATTCAAGCTATGGATGTTTGGGAATCACAAGCCGGCTTCATCCCCATCGGCTCGCGGTTGAGCACTGAAACTTCACTGCGTTGAGCGCGTTCGTGTCCGCATCACCGGCTTCATCCCCATCGGCTCGCGGTTGAGCACTGAAACTGTATCAAAGCTCGTTGGTCATTACGTCAACACAAGCTTCATCCCCATCGGCTCGCGGTTGAGCACTGAAACACGGGTAGCTCTGACGAGCAGCCAGCGGCTCTCAGAGCTTCATCCCCATCGGCTCGCGGTTGAGCACTGAAACATTGCGGTCAGCGTGCCATCCACGTTGAGCTTACCGGGCTTCATCCCCATCGGCTCGCGGTTGAGCACTGAAACGTCAAACCGCTGGATTTACCAACATACAGCGTCCCGGGCTTCATCCCCATCGGCTCGCGGTTGAGCACTGAAACATGGGGATTCGTTGAACCGGACATTAACCTGGACAGCTTCATCCCCATCGGCTCGCGGTTGAGCACTGAAACGCGATCAGGAGCACATTTCCTGTGCTGAAGTTGAATGGCTTCATCCCCATCGGCTCGCGGTTGAGCACTGAAACATGATCGTAGGATCACCCCGCTTCATCCCCATCGGCTCGCGGTTGAGCACTGAAACTTCACTGCATTGCCCGCGTTCGTGTCCGCATCACCGCTTCATCCCCATCGGCTCGCGGTTGAGCACTGAAACGGACGAGCTGGCCGCGCTGTGGGCCGCGCTGTCCGAGCTTCATCCCCATCGGCTCGCGGTTGAGCACTGAAACTTGACTGCATTGCCCGCGTTCGTATCCGTTGAACCGCGAGCTTCATCCCCATCGGCTCGCGGTTGAGCACTGAAACGCGTTGCAGACTGCTAAACTCATCCGCGATAAAGAGCCAGCTTCATCCCCATCGGCTCGCGGTTGAGCACTGAAACCGCGATCAACAGCACATTTCCTGTGCTGAAGTTGAATGCGCTTCATCCCCATCGGCTCGCGGTTGAGCACTGAAACACGAGCGTACGCCCGCTGTCGTAGATGCCAACACGTGCTTCATCCCCATCGGCTCGCGGTTGAGCACTGAAACTTCTGGCGCTGCCGCCAGTGCAACCACGTTGAGCGCGCTTCATCCCCATCGGCTCGCGGTTGAGCACTGAAACGACACCGGTGTCGGGTCTAGGCTCAAGTCGCAAATCTGCTTCATCCCCATCGGCTCGCGGTTGAGCACTGAAACCGACAAGGATGGCGACGATGCCCAGGGGCCAGATAGGCTTCATCCCCATCGGCTCGCGGTTGAGCACTGAAACCGCTGGCGCGGGTGGCCGCGCTGGAGGCGCGGGTAGGCTTCATCCCCATCGGCTCGCGGTTGAGCACTGAAACGTCGTGTTGTGACCGTGCGCAACGTGATCAGCATCTTCGCTTCATCCCCATCGGCTCGCGGTTGAGCACTGAAACGCGTTGCTCGCAAACGGTACACGTACCAAACGCGCTGCTTCATCCCCATCGGCTCGCGGTTGAGCACTGAAACTACTCGGATACCACCAGGCGCGAATCGAGGATGCGGCTTCATCCCCATCGGCTCGCGGTTGAGCACTGAAACGTTCGGCGTCAACCCGTGCCAGCGTAGCCGCTTCGGGCTTCATCCCCATCGGCTCGCGGTTGAGCACTGAAACATTCGATTGACCATTGACACGGTTGTGTCATCGTGGTAGCTTCATCCCCATCGGCTCGCGGTTGAGCACTGAAACGCATAGAACAACACCAGCAGGCTTGCGGTTGTGAGCTTCATCCCCATCGGCTCGCGGTTGAGCACTGAAACAACCCGCCGCTTCCGGCCGGCCCGCATCCTCCGGTAGGCTTCATCCCCATCGGCTCGCGGTTGAGCACTGAAACGTGATCAGGAATGTTCCCTCTGGGAGAATGTCTTGAGCTTCATCCCCATCGGCTCGCGGTTGAGCACTGAAACGCTTCGCGGTACGCTGGAGCATCTTGATGATAGCGAGCTTCATCCCCATCGGCTCGCGGTTGAGCACTGAAACCGTCTGGTGTCGCCAACGTCAGCGCCAGCAGGTCGGCTTCATCCCCATCGGCTCGCGGTTGAGCACTGAAACGTGATTGTGGATGGGGCAAGGCCTGTAGCTTTGGCTAGCTTCATCCCCATCGGCTCGCGGTTGAGCACTGAAACCTTGCGCATCCTCGTAAGCGACGAGCGCGGCGTTGTGGCTTCATCCCCATCGGCTCGCGGTTGAGCACTGAAACAATACAAAGTCGCCTTGGTCGCACCGGCGACTCCGAGCTTCATCCCCATCGGCTCGCGGTTGAGCACTGAAACGGCTTGAGTCCCTGCGTGATGGTATCCAGATCGGGGGCTTCATCCCCATCGGCTCGCGGTTGAGCACTGAAACCCGGTGATGCAACAGGCAGCCACCCCACGCGACTGAGCTTCATCCCCATCGGCTCGCGGTTGAGCACTGAAACTCAACCGTGCTAATCTCGCTGAGATCCGCCATGAGTTGGCTTCATCCCCATCGGCTCGCGGTTGAGCACTGAAACCGATACGCGCACCTGCGTATCAAAATTCGAAACAGTAGCTTCATCCCCATCGGCTCGCGGTTGAGCACTGAAACGCCTTGTGCGGGTTCCTTATGCCAGCAACGCAGCCATGCTTCATCCCCATCGGCTCGCGGTTGAGCACTGAAACCGCACGAACAAGGATGGCAAGGCGATCAAATACGAGTAGCTTCATCCCCATCGGCTCGCGGTTGAGCACTGAAACTGGTTCTTGGGTTTGTTCTGGCTATCGCACCGCATGCTTCATCCCCATCGGCTCGCGGTTGAGCACTGAAACAGCGGTGTAGAGTACAAACATTCACGCATCACCCTAGGCTTCATCCCCATCGGCTCGCGGTTGAGCACTGAAACAGTTTCGCCAGGATGCCAGGGGCTTTCTCGCCGAGCTTCATCCCCATCGGCTCGCGGTTGAGCACTGAAACTTTTCGAAAGACGCCGATAACCCGGACGGCTTCTTACTGCTTCATCCCCATCGGCTCGCGGTTGAGCACTGAAACACTGAGCAACGCCGTGATCACGGCTGTCATTTTTGGCTTCATCCCCATCGGCTCGCGGTTGAGCACTGAAACCCGTGTTGCCGGGGGTACTCGCCTTCACACGTACCTGGGCTTCATCCCCATCGGCTCGCGGTTGAGCACTGAAACAGCACTCAATAGCCGTGTCGAGAACAAAGCAGTTTTGCTTCATCCCCATCGGCTCGCGGTTGAGCACTGAAACAAATTATGGATAACTATCCAAGTCCGAGCCGCTGTGTGCTTCATCCCCATCGGCTCGCGGTTGAGCACTGAAACGTTGGTGTGGCATGGTCGTACCGTAATGTGGTGTTATGGCTTCATCCCCATCGGCTCGCGGTTGAGCACTGAAACCCACGGCCAGGAGGGCGCGTACCTCGATATCGTCTAAGCTTCATCCCCATCGGCTCGCGGTTGAGCACTGAAACTTCCAATACTCCAATTTTTGGCTCACCGTGTTGTAGGCTTCATCCCCATCGGCTCGCGGTTGAGCACTGAAACACGAGTGCACATCCGCTAATCGTGGTTATCAAGGCCGGCTTCATCCCCATCGGCTCGCGGTTGAGCACTGAAACATGTCAACTGCATAACCAGCCGCCGCGATCCGCGCGCTTCATCCCCATCGGCTCGCGGTTGAGCACTGAAACTCGCGATTGCAGCCGCCATGAGCGTTGCGGCTGGCATGCTTCATCCCCATCGGCTCGCGGTTGAGCACTGAAACAACCCGTTCCGGTTCCCGTTCCGGTTCCCGTTCCCAGCGCTTCATCCCCATCGGCTCGCGGTTGAGCACTGAAACACGGGTTGACCTGTGACGATCTCGCTCGGTGGGGGGCTTCATCCCCATCGGCTCGCGGTTGAGCACTGAAACTCGAATCCTGTAAATGATCCTCCGACCAGAGGTACTCGC
>Ga0194060_10001447_pt1 | contig 16956 bp, 17 predicted proteins | sample SepL225m_MetaG_FD_163427 | JGI IMG/M metagenome (GOLD analysis project Ga0194060, IMG submission 163427) | Anoxic zone freshwater microbial communities from boreal shield lake in IISD Experimental Lakes Area, Ontario, Canada - Sep2016-L222-5m | ecosystem: Environmental > Aquatic > Freshwater >...
CAACAGTTCCACCGTGTTAAGAACGGCAAAATCGTTGGTCAACTCAAAGATGTTGCTTATCAAGCAACAACAACTGATTTCTGGGGATCAATGAAGGTTGTTGGCGGACCTTCAACTTATGTTCTAGGCGGCGCCTTTAACTGCGGTAAAGCCCAACCAGGTCAGATTGCAGCGGTAAGTCATGGTTGCCCAGCGGCAATCTTCGACAAAGTAAACATTCTCAATACTGTTGCGGAGGCTGGAAAATGATTTCTGCTCAAGATCTAATTGAAAAGATCACATCGGCTGCAACGTGTGATGACTGCATTGTTGTTGTGCGCGATAAGACTCAAGCAAACCTACGTTGGGCTGGCAGCACATTAACTACTAATGGTGTTATCCAAGAGCGCAGCGTTACAGTTATTGCATTCGTTGCAGTTGATGGCGGCATGGCATCTGGTGGCGTTTCCCGCACAGATGTTTCACTTGCAGATGTTCCAAAGCTACTTGAAGAGGCGATTGCAGCAGCAAAGGCATCAGGTCCAGCCGATGATTACGCACCTCTTGCCACCAATGTTTCAATTGGTGATTGGTCAGGCGCTCACGTTCCAACTGGTCCTGAAGTATTTTCTACTTTTGCTCCAGCTCTAGGCGATATGTTCTCTCGCTCAGTTGCCGACAAGATTGAACTCTTTGGATATTCCGAACACACCAATGAAACAACCTGGGTTGGTTCAAAGGGTGGATTGCGTTTGCGAAAAGATTCTCCAGTTGGTCGCGTAGAGATGACTGGAAAGTCCCATGATCGCTCTCGTTCCACATGGAATGGTGTTGAAACTCGTGACTTCAAAGATGTCTCTGTTGCAAATATCGATGCCCAGATTCGCCAACGTTTAACCTGGCAAGGCACCAAAGTAGATCTACCAGCCGGACGCTATGACACCATCTTGCCTTCAGGTTCTGTTGCAGATCTCTTCACCTACATGATGTGGGTATCAGCTGCTCGTGATGCTCATGAAGGGCAATCAGTATTTTCTAAAAAGGGTGGCGGAACTCGTATTGGCGAGAAGCTCTCTAATCTTTCACTGCAGTTCTTTAGTGATCCTGATTTCAAGCAACTTCCTGCCTCTAACTTCGTAGCAACGGCTGTGAGTTCACCATTCTCATCAGTATTTGATAATGGTCAACCAATCAAGCGCGTTGACTGGCTCAAAGATGGCGTTTTACAATCTCTGATTCAAACTCGTGCAACTGCAAAGCTCACCAACCTTGATTTCACGCCAATCGGTGAAAACCTTGTTATGAGCGTTGACGGTGCAAGTGGCTCACTAGAAGATCTAGTCAAGAAAGTTGATAACGGACTACTTCTCACAACCTTCTGGTATATCCGCATGGTTGATCCCAACTCACTACTTCTGACCGGCTTAACTCGTGACGGTGTTTATCACGTTAAGGGCGGCGAAGTAGTTGGTGCAACTAATAACTTCCGCTGGAATGATTCACCGGTTTCAGCCCTCTCTCGCATCGCACATGCTGGTGCATCTGAATGGACTCAACCACGTGAATGGGCTGGCGATATGTCAAATATGGCTGTTCCACCGCTAGTGATTAAAGATTTCAATATGTCTACGGTGAGCCCAGGAAGTTAATCTTTCTAAGCTAGTTCTCTACTTATGGATTAATGACGCCTGTGCTCAGTAGAACTAACACAGTTGTTCCAAAAATAATTAAGTTTTTGAACCATGCTGTAACGGAGAAAACATACGCAAAGCTTAAAGTGCTGTGGCTCCGGGCACGACACTGAGTATCTCTTCTAATGAGATTGCCCCGATTCGTAGTACGCGCACACCGGTTTCATCAGCCTCAATCACAGTCGAGAGTGGGCCATTTCGTAAGACGCCATTATTAAATTTGAAGGCAAGGTCGGACTCTGTAACCTTTATTTCATCTATGGATTTAATGGCTGATCTGACAACTCTCTCAGCACTTCCAAATGAAAGAACTGAGGATCGATCTGCCCGACCTGCACTTGCAACAGCTAATGGTCCACTCTTTGCTAATAGAGCTTTAACGAACTTACTTTTAGGAACTCGAATACTGACTTGATCTAAATGATTAGCATCCCCCAAATCCCAACTCAATCCTGTTTGAGGGCGAAGGTTCATCGATAACATTCCTGGCCAAAACTTCTTCATGAGAGCAGTTGTCTCTGGAGTAATTTCGCGCACAACGCCTTGGGCGGCTATTTGACTAGCAACTAAAACCTGCGCTGCTGTAAATAGTGGATCTCCACGCAACACATGCATGGCACGAACCGAATCGGCTTTAAAGGCATCACAAACATATACATAACTGTGTTCAAGGGGAATGGCGATGATATATCCATCGGAGATCGCTTTACACGCCTTATTAATGTGACGTGTAAGTTCGCCCTTTTTCAAATCTATTACTGTGCTCATCTCTACCTCCTCACCGCACTAGTCCACCGTGGACAACCAACTGGCTCATCATGGATTGTAATACTCCACTGGAAGCTCTCTGCTTAACGTGGAAATGCTGCTGAGACCCCTCCATCAACTGCAATGACTGCTCCTGTTGTTCGTGAGGATTCATCCGAAAGGAGAAATGCAACTGAATGGGCAACATCTACCGTCTGCACTCGAACTTTAAGAATATTTCGAGATGCGTAAAAATCCTCAAGCTCTTCTGGCTTTACGCCATGCGCGGCGGCGCGTTGAGCACGTATACCGCCCTCCCACAGCTTGCTGTTATCAAAGACAGCGTCAGGGTTAATTGCATTTGCACGAATACCAACTGATCCGCCTTCAAGGGCTGCAATGCGCATTAACTGGAGCATCCCCGCTTTAGTAACAGAATATCCACCAAAACCAGCACCTGGAGAAAAGGCATTTTTGCTTGCGATATAAACAATTGATCCACCTAATCCTTGCTTGCGCAAAATCTGCATCGCTCCCTTAGTCATCAAGAAAGCACTAGTGAGATTGATTTCTAGACCTGTGCGAAATTTCTCGAGAGTTAAGTCTTCTAAATTATCTGATACGCCAATACCTGCATTAATGACTACCCCATCTAATCCCCCAAACTGGGAAATGGTTTCATTAAGAGTTTTTGAAACGACTTCCTCTTTGGATTGATCTCCAGTAATTAACAGAGGCTCAAGGAATTTATTCGCTTTAAAAACACTCTGAACCTCTTCTAAACCTTTTTCATCCAGGTCTGCCAAAGTTACGCTCGCTCCTAAACGACCAAGTTCAAGTGCTATGCCTCTTCCAATTCCACTTCCGGCACCCGTTACAACGTAGATTGAACCTGCAAATTTTGCCGGAGCTGGCTTTGATGCCAATTTAAAGAGCTCCATCGGCCAGTAATCGAATTTAAATATCTCTGACTCGGGGATGGTGTCGGCTTCACCGAATGAATCTATTACTCGGGCAGCCACACTATGTGTATGGAAAGCAATATCGGCCAGCATCAAACACTCTTGTGAGGAGTTACCGGTGGTAATTGCGCCAACTTTTGGCACAAGGAGAACTTTCGGATCATTTCCATGGCTTGAGTAGCCAGGTTGTATATTCGCTTTATTTCGTTCAAAGTATTGTGAATACTCGTTTTGATAGCGCTCAATAGACTCCGCTGGCAGGCTAATGTCAATCAATGCCGATTTAGGTCTGATCCGCAACATGTGGTCGGCACTAGATGCCGAAGCTGCAACTATCCTCTGGCAATCCTTTCGTGATGCAATCTGCGCTAAGCGGTGATCTGTACGAAGAATCTGCTTTTTCCCTAGCTTCTTTCGAAGTTGCAAGAGCAGCTCATTGAGCTCACTCTGTGGCATATCTCCATGATCGAAGGCGGCAACGGGCTTAACGTTGAGTGAATCTAAAAATTTATCAGCCTTGGCGACAGCTAGATGTGTCTTTTCTAAACACTTATCGCTCGACTCATCCCACACCACTAATCCATGATGGGCTAAAACTATGCCTTCGCTATCTTTGAGTTTAGAAACGATTTTTGAGAGTGTAAAGCCAGGGAGCATCCAATCGACATACTCAAAACCCTTTCCCAATGCATCTGCTACTGCCTTTGCACCACCTGGATGATTTGTAAGGGCGCAAATCGCATCAGCATGTACATGATCAATGTGTTTGGCAGGCAAAAATGCATGCAATAGAGTCTCAATAGATGGGCGGCGAGAAGTCGGGTCAACTAGCGCGCGCGTTACGTAATCAACCATCGTTTCATCATCTAGATCATCAAATGAAATCAATTGGCGCAAATCATCTAAATACAGCGCTGGATAATCTCGCTCTCCACCATACATCATGTCCGAGCCCGAACCTTTAACCCACATTACTTGATGTGTTCGACCTAAATGATCAAGGATTTCACCTTTACTTGAGGTGTTACCTCCGCCATAAACAACTAAAGACTGGTCGGCGCCGATTTTCTTTGACCGTGCAACAAGTTCAACTAGAGGCAGTGGGCTTTGTTTAGGACTCATGGACGACGCTTTCTGGTTGGTTTTATTACCCTATAATTTAAAACGACTCTATTATAATTTCGCAATCTTATCTACAATAATCTCAGTCTGGCTAGAGTTCGTAGTGAAAGCCAAGGGAGGCATTCATGACAGAGATAGTTTCAATGGGCGTCCACATTCTGGATGTATTAGGCCGACATGTCTCTGAGATTCCACCCGGGCAGGGAATATCACTCATCGATGAGATTCGAATCACCGCTGCAGGCACTTCGGCTGGAACTTCGGTTGACTTAGCTAAATTAGGTTGCAACGTCACCGCAGTCGGCGCAGTTGGAAATGATGAAATGGGAAATATTCTCATTGGCATTCTCAATCGATACGGTGTTAATGCTCAATATCTAGTTAGAAAAGATGGCGTACAGACTTCGGGTTCAATTTTGCCCATCCGCCCAAATGGTGAACGCCCAGCTTTACATGTCATGGGCTCTAATGCGGTTTTTAGCTTTGACGATATTCCGCTTGAAGTTGTTGCAAAGGCTGATTTTGTTCACATCGGTGGTTTTTATTTAATGCCTAAATTTGACGGGCCAGATACGGTTAAAGCTCTGCAATTTGCCAAGCAATCAGGTGCAATAACGACGATGGATATTTTGGGTGTGCAACAAGAGAATATGGCCCAAAAAATACTTCCATGCATGCCCTATCTTGATTACTTTATGCCGAATTTGGAGGAGGCAGGCATGATCACAGGCTTAACAGATCCCGATCAGATGTGTCACTACTTCCTCGATGCTGGCGCAAAAAATGTAGTGCTAAAAATGGGCGAACGTGGAAGTCTCATTCTCAGCGCGAGCGGTGAGAGAGTTCGTGTGCCTGCATTTAAAGTAAAACTTGTTGACACAACAGGGTGTGGTGATGCCTGGAGCGCTGGCTTCATCGCTGGCCTTTCCCTTCAAATGTCAGTTCCTCAAGCGGCACAACTAGGTAGTGCCTGCGGTTCACTCGTGGCATCAGGTCTTGGCTCTGACGCTGGAATCATTGACTTGGAGTCAACGCTGGCTTTCATAGAATCTACGCCTACCCTTCCACTAGGAGACTAATAACCAGATTGACGAAAATAATTTCCACCCTTTACTCTCCTCTCCTAGTCCACTTACTTACGAAGGGTCACCTACTGTGAAGAAACTTATTAACGATCCATTTGAAGTCGTAGATGAGATGTTTGAAGGCTTCGTTTCAGCCAATGACCATATTATTAAACCGGTAGGTAAGCGCTCGATTGCACGAGTTCAATCCCCTATCGCCGGCAAGGTGGGAATCGTTGTTGGTGGAGGATCCGGACACTTGCCCGCCTTTGCAGGATATGTTGGTAAAGGTATGGCCGATGGCGCAGCCTTTGGAAATATCTTTGCCTCACCACCATCAAAACCAATAGTGGAAGCCACCGTCGCCGTAAATGGTGGAGCTGGAGTTATGTATACCTACGGAAATTATCAAGGAGATTGCATCAACTTTGATAAGGCCCAAGACCAGTGCCGCGAAATGGGAATTCCTGTCCAATCGGTGGTACTCAATGATGATGTTCTATCTGCACCAAAAGAGTCAGCATCAAAGCGTCGCGGCATCGGTGGCCTCTTCCTTGTCTGGCATGTAGCGGGCGCAAAGGCCGAACAGATGGCCTCACTCGATGAAGTTGTTGCGGTGACGAATAAGGCAAATAACAACACGCGAACTGTAGGTGTGGGCCTGACCTCGTGCATTGTGCCGGCAAATGGCCAACCAACTTTTACCCTGCCAGATGATGAGATGGAAATTGGCCTTGGAATTCACGGTGAACCAGGTATCAAGCGGGTTAAGGCCCGTGGAATTGATTCTGTTATTGATGAAATTGTTGAATCTATTTTGGCAGACCTTGATTACAAGGGCAGCGATGTAGCCCTACTCATTAATGGCCTAGGTGGTTCACCTGCCGAAGAGCTCTACGTTGTTTATCGACGAGTAAAGCAGATTTGCGATGCGAATAGCATAAATATTCGCTTCAAGCATGTAGGTGAGCAGGTGACTGCCCTAGAAATGGCGGGAGTTTCAGTTAGCCTCATGCGCCTTGATACAGAGATGCATGACTTGATTACTAACTCAGTCGTTGATACCTGTATGTATAAGAAACTCTAGGAGGAGCTACACCATGAAAAGTATTAATGGCCACTTCATTGCGCAGTCTCTGATTCATGTAGCTAAAAAGGTTGAGGAAAATAAGGATTATTTGTGTGAATTAGATGGCGAAGTTGGAGATGGTGATCACGGAGTTTCGATGACCATTGGAATGCGCGCCGTTGCTCGCGCAATGAAGGCCTTGGATGAATCTGTTTTGCCATCAGAGGTTTTTCAAGTCGCAGCTGAGTCATATGCCGATGATGTTGGTGCAACTATTGGGCCGCTCTATGAAGCGGCATTTGCTGCAGCGGCAACGGCAGCTACAAACAAAGTTGAGTTGAATAGTATTTCTGACTGGGCCGAACTTTATGAAGCCATGGCCACCTCAATTCAGCTTCTTGGTAAAGCCGAGCTCGGAGATAAAACAATGCTGGATTCTTTTTTCCCAGCAGTTGATCACATCAAATCTCTTTCAACTCAAGGTGGATCACTCAGCGATGCCCTTCACTCAACAGCCAAGACTGCCCTCGATGCAGCCATTGCAACTAAGGATTTAATCCCTAAAAAGGGCCGTGCTGCAAGGCTTGGAGAGCGGGCAATAGGTTTTCAAGACGCCGGTGCGACCTCATTGGCGATTATTTTGCAGGGTATTGCCGACTCAGTTGATGGGGCTTAATTCTTAAGCCTTCTCAGCGCTCTATCTATCCTTTAAATGCTGCGACAAGTTCGCGGCAGAAATTAGGAATGTCGGCAACTACGCGGCCCCACACTAAATTTCCTTCGGTGAAGGCCGATTCATCGACCCAGATTGCACCTGCGTTAACTAGGTCATCCTTAATTCCTAAAGAGCCCGTTGATCGCTTGCCTTTAACTATGCCTGCAGAGATTGCCATAGATCCACCGTGACAGATAATTCCAATAACTTTATTCTGCTCGTTGATTGCTCGAATTAAATCATTTACAAAACTATATCGGCGCAACTTGTCTGGAGCCCATCCACCTGCCAAGACCAGGCCAGCAAGATCATCGGCCCGCACTTCTGAGAGAATCACATCAACAGAGATAACAAGACCATTTTTGCCGATAACGTCATCCTTGGTAATCCCAGCACTGAGGACTTTAAATCCTGCCTCTTCTAATCGCATACGGGTTACGTAGTACTCTAAATCTTCAACTCCATCAGCTATTGGAAAAACTATCGCCGCCTCTTTCATCACAACCCTTCTCGCTCTAATGTGTTGATTTTATCTACCTTAGAACTTGAGGGTCCTGCAGCATCGAATGAGTATTCGAGCCAAGGAGCGATGAGGCTCTTAGCTAACTCGGCAGTTACGACTCTGGCACCCATACAAATTATTTGACAGTTATTGCTCAAAATAGCACGCTCTAATGAATAGGGGTCATGCGTTGTCGCTGCCCGAATCCCAGGGACTTTGTTGGCCGAAATCGCCATTCCGATTCCTGTGCCACAGATAAGAAGGCCTCTATCGGCCTTGCCTTGTGCAATAAAGCGTGCGAGCGCAAACCCGATATCTGGGTAGTCGCTCTTATCCTCGCGGCTTGCCACACCTAGATCCTCTACGGCTGTAACCTTTGGATGGGCCTTGAGTAGCTCCTTGAGTGTGGCTTTTAGCTCCCAACCAATGAAATCCGATCCGACGGCAATTCTCACTTTTAAGGCCTCCAGAGTCGCTTTCACAAGTTGAGACAAAAGACTTAGTGGGTGCTTTCCCCGCTTTAAATGTTACAACATTGTGCCCTCAACACCGGCCAAATCTCTTGACAGTTAAGCATGATTCACCAAGAATTCTTTCACCGGCAGCCCACCTAGGTCTGTCTTTGGGGGAAAGGGATAACTCTTGTCAACGTTAAAAGATAAGAATATAGACCGCCGAATGGTACTGAAGGGCGGAGCTGCAGCTGTTGCTGTCGTTTCAATGTCTGGCCTTCTTGCTGCTTGCAGCAAGGGTGGAGATTCAGGGGCGGTAGCAAAAGATAGTCCGCTACGTGGAAGTGACAAAGAAAACATGAAGGGCAAAACAATTGATTTTGCTTACTCACGTATTGGTGGATGGCCACCAAGTGCTGCTCCAGAAACACAGTGGGCAGATTTTCAGGCATATGCACTAGCAAATTACGGATACACAGTAAATAAGATTACTTTCGCAGAGGCACCATTTGGTGAGCTCTTCCAGAAAGTTGCACCAACACTTGCATCACAATCACAAGAGTTCAACCTTCTAGTAGTTGACTCACAGTGGTTAGGTGCATTGTCAGAGCCAGGTTGGATTGTAAAAGCAGATGATGTTTTTGCAGCTAATCCAGAACTTGATATCAAGCCTTACTCAAGTTTAGTTCCAAACACATACCAGGTTTATCCAGATGGTTCTGGTGTTCGTTGGGGATTCCCACAGATGCCTGACTGCCAAGGAGTATTCCTTCGTAAAGACATGCTTGAAGATCCAAAAGAGCAGGCTGCATTTAAGAAGAAGACTGGTAAAGATCTTCCATCAACATATGAAGTTCTTAGCGAGATTGAGTACGTAGATCTTGTTGAAATCATCGACTTCTTCCACCGCCCAGCAAAGGGAATGTACGGAACAGCAATGATGTACTCAAAGGAGTATGACTTCTTTAGCTGTGCTTACTATCCATTTGCTTATTCAACAGGTGGAAAAATCTGGGATCCAACTACAAATGATGTCTATGGCATCTTGAACTCCCCTGAAAATGCTGCAGCAATGGAGCAGTTCGTAGGACTCAAGAAGTACCAGCCAAAGAACTTTGCAGCATTTGGTATTGGCGACATGATCGACCTATTTACACAAGGTAAAGCCTTCTCAGCATGGCAATGGCTTGCAATTGGTAAGTTCATGTCATCAGATAAGGTGCCAGCAAGCAACGTTATCTCCATCCCACTTCCTAAGTGGAATGGACAATTAATCGGTGCAATGGGTGGACAGCCTTGGGTGATTAATGCATTCAACGATGACGATCACATGCGCGTAGCAATTGACGTTCTCAAGTGGTGGTACACAAAGGAGACTCAAGACAAGTTCATCCTAGAAAATGGTGGATTGCCTTGGAGCGCCGAAGGTGCTGCAAATCCTGAGTACCTAGCTAGCTCACACTACGTAAAGCCATTCCTTTACATGCTCTCAGAAGGTCGCTCACAAGACTTCTGGCACTTACCTGAATATGCAGAAATGCTTGCAGTTCAGCAAGAGGCATTTAATGGATATGCAACAGGTCAGGTAAAGACTGCTGCTGCTGCTCTTGAATATGCTGCTGCAAAGCAACAGCAGATTTTGTTCAAGGCTGGCCGCACAAAGACTGAGCCACCTGCAAACGTAGATTCACTGAAGCTCTAAAACTCTAGAAATATAAGATTGTCCTAGTGTCGTTTTAATTGACACTAGGACAATCTTTTCTGTTACTCTGAAATAATATGGTTATGAAGGGGATATAAAAGTGAGTGAGAAAGTAGCAAAATTCGAGTCCGAAATAAAGGAAAAGGCTTCATTTAGAGCCCGTGCAGATAAGCGAATGAGCTGGATTCTCTTAACACCAGTTTTAATTTTCTTTGCACTTATGAATATTCTTCCAACAATTTGGATGTTGGGCTTAAGTTTCTATAACTACACACTCACTTCATCAAACGGGGCCACTTTCACTGGTTTTAGCAACTATTTAGATTTTGTGAAAAATGAACAGCTTTCTCAATCAGTCTCCAGAACTTTTGTTTTCTTGATTATTGCCATTATTTGTCAGACTTTTCTGGGAATATTAATAGGCGTACTGTTTTGGAAGAATGACAAAATGCCGGGCCGCCGCTTTGCTCTGACTCTTTTCTTTACGCCAATGGTTGTAACACCGATTGCAACCGCGCTATTTTGGAAGCTCATCTTGGATCCAACTTTTGGTGTCATGAACTACTTCTTAACTTCTTTGGGTTTGGATAAGGTTGACTTTCTAACTGACTCGAACCTGGCATTCCCGACTTTGATCGTTGTCGATACTTGGATGTGGACGCCATTTATGGCGCTCATGACACTTGCTGCCCTTGGCTCAGTTCCAAAGGCTGAGCTTGAGGCTGCCTCAGTAGATAAGCTTCCGATTCACCGCCAAATAACCACTGTTATTTGGCCACATGCAAAATTTATCCTCATGCTTGGAATTCTGCTCCGTTCAATCGATGCATTCAAGACAATGGACTTGACTTACATCATGACAAACGGAGGCCCAGGAGATAAAACTGAGTTAATAGCACTCTCCCTGTACCGGTTTGCATTTAAATCTTTCAAACTGGGCTATGCCTCTGCGGTTTCGGTCTTCTTACTATTTATTGCAATCGCTCTTACAGCGATTTACCTCCATGTGTTAAACGCGCGCAAGAAAGCTGAGGCTCAAGCATGAGCACTACAACAATGAAGCCAAGCCGCCGAAAAGGTCCAATTAGTTTCCTCACCCTCCTTGGTTGGTTTACATCAATTCTCTTCTTCTTACCAATTGCTTGGATTATCGGAACTGCTCTTAAGCCTAAGGCGACAGTCCTTGATATTCCGCCGAAGTTATTCTTCGTACCGACTTTTCAGAACCTTTTAGATGCAATCGGTTTCGCAAACACACTTTCGTACTTCGCACACAGTGCGATCTACTCATTTACATCTGTATTTCTTGCGATCTTTGTTGCCTTTCTGGCCTCTTACTCATTCTCTCGCTTTAAGCCTGCTGGAACAGACTTCATTATGTTTTTACTTCTCTCCACACGCTTTGTCCCAGCGGCAGCCTTTGTAATTCCTTTCTTCCAACTTTTCAATATTTTAAAGCTGAAAGACTCATTCCCGGGACTGATTATTTTCTACACAATGTTTTCCATTCCCTTTTCTGTCTGGATATTAAAGGGCTTCATGGATGGTGTTTCAACTAAATTTGATGAGACTGGAATGGTCTATGGAGCCTCTAGAGCTCACATCATGTTTAAAGTTGTTTTGCCACAGGTACGATCTGGTCTAGTTGCAGCATTCGTTTTCAATATCATCTTCGTCTGGAATGAGTTCCTCTTTAATTTCCAACTGGGTGGTTTAAAGACCTATGGAATTCCAGTTGGGCTCTTTACATCTATCACAAAGGGTGGTCAGGTTGACTGGTCCTTTGTCGCCTCTATTGGAACTCTCTATGTTCTGCCTCTAGCCTTAGTAATTTTCTTCTTTCAAAAATACCTACTGGTTGGACTCACATTTGGAACCGTACGAGGAGAGGTATAAATGAAAAACGACATGCCTTTTGCAGCCCGTCTTCAATTAACACTTATCTGGGCACTTGGAATTTGTCTTCTTCTGCTTGCTCAAAGCTTTTCTTACACCGTTTACGTCTGGGGTTTTCGAGTTCTTATGGTTCTCGTTCCGCTACAGGTGGCAGTCGGTAACATTAAGCCAGAATGGGGCGCCGCACGCTCAATTAAAAAAATAGTTCTTTACTTAGCAATAGTTGCCGCTGTATTTGCACTCTCAATCGCTGTGACTCCATTCCTTATTAATCTTGGTCGAGTTTAGGAGATACGAAAACAATGTCGAACTTAGCCCTAGAGGTAAAGGGATTATCCAAATCCTACGGAGATAAAGCCGTACTAAAGGATCTCTCATTTGCTGCCGCACTTAATGACTTTTCAGTAATATGTGGAAAGCCAGGCAATGGAAAATCTGTACTTGTTCGAACAATCATGGGTCTTGAAGATGTTGATGCTGGCCAAATTATTGTTCGTGGCCAAGATGTTACAGATGCAGATTCAGGATCAAGAAATATTGGTTATATCCCGCAGTCATTTGCGCTTTACCCACATTTTTCTGTCCGTGAAAATATCGAGTATCCACTTGATTTGATTAAGGCCAGCAAAGAAGCAAAGGCTGAAGCTGTTGATCGAGTCTCTGCCCTGCTAAAAATTGGGGACTTGCTTGAAAAGAAACCTGTTCAGCTCTCTGGAGGTCAAAAGCAAAGAGTTGCAATCGCGCGTGGACTTTCAAAAGCAACAGATGTTTACGTCTTAGATGATCCACTCGTTGGTTTGGATTTTAAACTCCGTGAGCGCCTCATTGAGGATCTTCGCTTGACACAAGAGCAACTACAAGTGGCCTTCCTCTACATTACATCTGACCCTCTTGAAGCTCTCCAACTAGCCAAGACAGTTTTGATTTTAGCCGATGGCAAGATTGTTCAACAAGGTGACCTAGCCGATGTCTATGACGCACCTTCTTCATTGGCTTCGATGACAACCTTGGGCTTTCCTGAAGCAAACGTAGTACCAGGAAAGATTCAAGGAGGGAATTTTACCTCAGAAATATTTGAGGCTGCTGTTGATGTTACCGGGGGCACTAAGGGTGCAATTGCAGGTATCCGACCTGAGGGCATTTTAATCGGCAAACACCCAGGAACTATTGCAGTGAGCGCCACATTAACCCTACTTGAGAATTTAGGTTCGGAGTTTGCTGCTTATCTTGATGTTAAGGGTACTCAATTTATCACTGTACTCTCCCGAACAGATAACGAAGGAATTAAATTACTTGAGTCCAAAAATCTAACAATCTCCATCAAGCCAGAAGCAATTACACTTTTTGATGCTGCCTCAAAGAAAAAGATTGGTACAGGTGTCGCCCATGTATGACATTAATTTGAAGAATGTCACAAAGAGTTTTGGTTCATTGAATGCAGTCGATGACATCACTTTCACAATTCCAAAGTCCTCTGTAACAGTACTTCTTGGGCCTTCAGGTTGCGGAAAAACTACATTGATGCGCATGATTGCTGGGCTTGAGGTACCAACATCTGGGGGTATTTTCTTCGACGATATTGAAGTAACTCGTGTGCCCACCAAGCGCCGTAATCTGGGTATGGTCTTTCAGTATCCCGTGATCTATCGTGGTACGAGTGTCAAGCGTAATTTAGAGCTTCCACTACTAACTGAAAAACTTAGCAAAGAAGAGATTTCTAAGCGCGTCCATGATGTGGCAGATCTTCTTGGAATTTCCGGTGATTTGAATAAGATGGTTGAAGAGCTCGATAACGGGACTCGACAGAAGATTGCTGTAGGGCGGGCTATTGCGCGCCAACCTAAGATCATTCTCTTTGATGAACCGATTACAAATATTGATATCACCGCCAAGCTTGAGTTGAAGCGTTCTTTGAAAGAGGTCTTCAGCCGCCTCTCACAGACAATTGTCTATGTAACTCATGATCAAACTGAAGCCATGACTCTTGCAGACCAAATCGCCCTCATGCAAGATGGTGTAATCACTCAATGTGCACCGCCAAAAGAGATTTACGAAAAGCCCAAGAGCCAGTTTGCGGGTTGGTTCCTCGGAAATCCTGGGATTAATTTCATTGAAAAAGAGCACATCAGTCAAACTGGTAGTGGAATTACTTCATCACTATTTTCTCAGACACTTGAAGCCGGTTCCATGGCATCAAAAGTTAAGGTACTTGGCGTACGAGCCGAGGCAATTCAAGTTCACCGCAAGCAAACTGCAAACTCGCGTGCAGCCCGTGTTGTGCGTAAATCACTTGGAATTGGTGGCCAATACTTACTTGATTTGGAATATGGCTCTCTCAAAGTCAAGGCACGCGTTCCACACCAGAGTGGTCGCGAAATTGGTGAGAATGTTTGGACCAGTGTTGACTCTAGTGACATCATTATGTTTGATGAGAGTGGAACTGCCATTTAATTCTCGTGCACGCTAAGTTTTGAATGTGGGGCGGGATGTTTTACTTTGGCTCTAACACCAAGAGGAATCTTGGTATGGCCGCGCACCAAGAAATTACGCAAGGCGCCTTAGCCTTAGCTAAGTCCTATTCTGACGTCCAGTTTTTTCTATTGCCCTCGATTCCTTTTTTTCGAGAGCTAAAGGAAAGTTCTGATAGTTCATCGTTATGGATTGGTAATCAATCGGTTTCATCAACTGGTGATAAGGATATTACCGGTGAGGTTTCAGCCGTAACCCTCAAGGCTCTCAGCTCTGATCTAGTGATGATTGGTCATGCCGAACGCAGGCGCTTATTTGATGGAGATGAAGAAATAGCCGCACAACTTGAGGCTGCAGAAACTGAGGACTTGCGAGTAATTTTTTGTATTGGCGAGAGCGTCCAAGCGACTGACTTTGAAATGCTCAGAAAATTCCTCAAAGGACAGTTGGGTGTCCTTGTACACCGCTCGTTAGATTTAATTATCGCCTACGAGCCTATTTTTTCGATAGGAGTAGGTGGCGTACCAGCTGATCCACGCTACGTCGATAAGGTTTTAACAATAATTAAGGAGGAGCTGTCAGATCTAGGTTTGGCGGAGACTCCGCTGCTCTATGGCGGATCTGTCAATGAGGGCAATGCCGCCCTGTATGCCACTTTAAAGGGCTGTGATGGCCTATTTGTCGGGCGCAGCGCCTGGAGCGCTGCAGGTTATAGACAGGTCTTCATAAATGGGTATGAAGCATTTAAAGAAAAATTGTAGGAGGTAAGCTAAATCATTCCCACTGGTCGGCGTACCGCCTCCATGACTGCAGCATAAATTACATCTTCATATTCAAGACCGGCAGCCAGCCAAACCTTAGCAAATGAGCCATCTTTCCCAAGATAAGGGTGAGCATTCACATCGAGAACCAAAACTTGTCCATCTTCGGTGAGCAAGAACTCCACTTGTAGGTATCCAGAGATTTTAAGAGCCTCAAAAACTTTCTCAGCCGTCTCTTTGATTAGTTCAACAAAATCTTCAGATAGATCAGTTGCGATTTTTTGACTGTATTTTGTTGGGTCAGTTCGGGTAATGTAATTAAAAAGTTCACCTTCATGTGTTACGGTCTCTAGAATCCCACTAATGTAGTTACGATTTTCAGAATCTCCCATGACTGCACATTCCAAATGACGTGCATTGGCGTAGTACTCCTCGGCCATAAAACGACCATCGAATCGACGGGCAATTGATACAGCATCCTTCATTCCTATTGGAAACTTAACTAAAGTTATGCCAACTCCATTAGTGCCACGACAAGGCTTTACAACAATTGGTAACTTCAGTGAAGCCGCACGGGCAACGTTGGATAAAGCATCTCGGCGCCACGCTTTATCTGGGATAACCACATGCTTAGGCGTTGCAATTTCGACAGCTTCAAGGAGAAGCTTGGTGGTCGATTTGTCAGAAGCGATCGCTGACCCAAGTGAATCTGAACCAATGATTCGCACTCCAAGGGTCTCAAAAAGACCAGCTATCGAGCCATCAGCACCTGGGAAACCAATAATCAATGGATATACGGCATCAAATGAGATGAACTCTTGGGTAGGGAAATTTGAAATCGTACTACCAGAGATTTTATCGGCACTTACATTTGAAAGCTCAAATTGATCAATATTGGTGGCAGCAATGAGTGCCTGCATGTCACTAAAAGAAACCCACATTCCCTCAAGTGTCACACCAAATATTTCAACCTCAAACTCACGACTAAGGAGTGCTGGAACTACATCCTTAATCTGTTGGCATGATCGAAAGTTATCGCTATTTGCTCCGCCGAAAAGTACTGCAATCCGCGTCTTCTCTAAATCACTCATTGGATCATAATATCTCACAGGTAATCGTGAAGCAAATAATGCAATTTATGGATTATTGACGCCTGTGCTCAATAGGACTAAGACTGTTGTTCCAAGGGCAATTCTGTAAATAATAAATGGCATAAAGGACTTAGTTGTCACAAACTTTAGAAGCCACGCAATAACAGCGTAGCCAACTACGAAGGCAATTGCTGTTGCTATGAACGTTTGTGGAAGAGTATAAACATTTGCTGTACTTGAACCAAAAGCATCTTTGAGTTCATAGAGTCCACTGCCAAATACTGCTGGTAGAGCTAAGAGGAATGAATAGCGCAGCGCAGCCTCGCGGGTGTAACCCAGGTAGCGACCCATTGCAATCGTTGCACCAGAACGAGAAACACCTGGAATCAATGCAAGTGATTGAGCTAATCCAAAAAGAATGCCATGCTTAGAATTGAGATCACTAAGTCCTCTTTCTTTCTTACCGTAGTGATCAGCTATACCAAGAATCATGCCAAAGATAATTAAGGATGAAGCAATGAGCCAGAGAGAGCGGAAATCATTAGTAATGATGTCTCTGCCTAAGTAACCTAAAACAACGATTGGGATGCTTCCAATAATGATCAACCACCCCATGCGAGCAAGTGGCTTTTGATCTATAGCTAAATCTTTGCGCAAGACAACCTGATGAAACCAAGCAAGAGCAACATTCTTAATATCATTTCTAAAAAAGATAAGAACAGCTAGCTCTGTGC
>Ga0194060_10001449_pt1 | contig 16952 bp, 15 predicted proteins | sample SepL225m_MetaG_FD_163427 | JGI IMG/M metagenome (GOLD analysis project Ga0194060, IMG submission 163427) | Anoxic zone freshwater microbial communities from boreal shield lake in IISD Experimental Lakes Area, Ontario, Canada - Sep2016-L222-5m | ecosystem: Environmental > Aquatic > Freshwater >...
TCATAAACAGAGCCAAGTGAGTGCGCCCCCCCCCCCGTTCCGCTTGATGGAAAAGAGGATGAACCTGACGATGAAGTCGATGATGTATCAACCGGAGGAGCGACAATTACCCAGGAGTCGGATGACTTGGTGAATGGATCCTTAGGTATATCCCGCATGTACTTCTTCTCTTTCAACTCCGTAATAGAATCGGGATATTTCCCCTGATCGGCATAAAACTGGTCGATAGTAGTGCGGAAATTATACAGATCTTCGCGCAGGATAGCCTCCTTGGCCTTGATTATTCCCAACTGATAGTTCGGCACTGCGATGGCGGCAAGAATACCGATTATTGAGACGACTATCATCAGCTCTACAAGCGTAAAACCGCGACAGTCCAGGTTGCTGCGGCGTGCTCCCCGAAGATGTCTCAACTGTTGTGCTTTAAAGTAATTCACGTCACCATTCCTTATACTTTGAGCCATCAAGAGCTGTCCCATCCTGTGGCGCAAAGACATCATAAACATCATCCCCGCACCATGTTGAGGAATCCGGCTCATCCTTGTAGCAGCGCAGTTCCCACCCCCACTGCTTTTCGTCATCCTTACTTTTCGGATTCAGCGGGTTCAGGATTTTTCTCCTTAAAAATTTGACCTTGCCGATTTTGGGGTCTCCAAAATCCTTGCCGTCAACCAGATCCTGAAGTTCCTTAGGATAGCCGCTGCCGCTCTTAAGAGGCCCATCCGCCATCTTGTCAAAGGTCTTCTTGTAATCATCAAGCGCGATGCGGATGGTACGAAGATTTCTGCGAAGCTCCACTTCATTCGCCCTGATGGCTGTATTGCGTACCATCGGCATAACACCGGTGGCAAGGATTCCAATAATTGCAACGCTTACTACCAGCTCAATCAGGGAAACAGCTCTGCGTGTTTTCAATATTTTCAAGATAAAACCTGCTGCCATTTAAACCATCCCGCATCGTAACTGTTCAGCTTTCGTCTCAATGTTCTGTCGTCCCCGAGCGCTTCTATCGGGGATATAAGCCGTTAACGCTTTTATAAATCCGGATTCCGGCTACAATCCTACCGGAATGACATACTTTTTTATATACTTCACACGACATAAAATAGCTAAATCATCTCACGCGGAGGCGCAGAGAAGGCTGAGAAAATCAAAAACAAACGTTTTATGATGATCTCGTAAAAAGTAAATTCGCTACCCCGGCTCATGCTTCGACAAGCTCATGCTTCGACAAGCTCAGCACAAACGTATTTTCAATAACTTAGACTGTTAAAGTCCGTTCGCCCTGAGCTTGTCGAAGGGTGAAAAGGACTTTTTACGAGACCAACTTTTATGGTTTAACTTTTTTTGCCTTGTTTCTCTCCGCGTACTCCGCGTCTCCGCGTGAAACAAAGATTTCAGGTAACAGCTATCCCGAAATCTTCCCCTACCACCCTTCGTGATACGCCCTGTATATTTTTCTGTGATCATTTTTTTGTGCTGATTCAGCAATAAACTGCCACTCACTATATTTTGTCATTTTGCCCGAACCGGAGGCGGGGGGCGTCGTTACAGCAGGATTCAGATTCACCGCTGGGGGGGTAACCGGAGCAGCCGGGATGGAGCCTGGTGCCGGCACCCCCATGTTTTCAAGCGCCGTATCTTTAAAATCTGTTCTGAACGGCTCTTCATCGCTTGTGCTTGCGACCCCTATAATTCCTGCGCCCTGAACTCCTGCTCCCTGACCTCCCGCTCCCTGAACTCCAGTGACAACCGGTGTCGGCACACCATTTACAACATTTCCCCTTATTATAAACCACTTCTTGCCGGTCATCGGATCCTCTTCTATCTTGAGCGTGGGGCAATCAGGAGCGCATTTCCGGTTTTTATCATCCAGTTTGGTGGCATAATGCTGGGGCAGATATTTAAGTTTTGCAAGAGAGCCCTTATCCTGCAACAGGTCTTTCAAATCCATCAGTGGAAGCCTGGATGATTTTTTCACACCACCAACGGAATAATTTGGATTGTTCCAGTTTTCTATAGCCTCCTTGATCTGACTTCCACGAAAGAGGAGCTCTTTTTCGCGCTCCCGCTTCATTATTGCCGTCCACGATTTGCCGGTAAGTGTGGCCATTACACCGATAAGCATGACCATGAAAATTGCCGTCAGAAATGTAATCCCTTTCTGATTCATGCCGTTTTTGTCACCGGATATCAACCGCCGTACTGAATGGCAGGATAGTCAACGCAGCACCGCTTACGCTGCTGAAGCTGACATTTTTGAACTCAAATTTTGCGGATCCCTGATTTTTGGCTCTGAAAAGTGCCGTGGCAAGCGAGCCGCCACCAGACAGACCGCCGCTCCCCGCAGTGCGCGCCATGCTGACCGACACAGTACCGCCGGCTGCATCAGGTTTACCGCTGAAAGTAGTTGCTTTACCATCCTTTTTCATAAACGCCCCTTCAGTCATTGAAATAAAATCAACAAAAACCGGATCGTAGGAGAGTACAAAAAGAGCATTGGCCAGATCAGTTAAACTGCTCGCATTTATATCAACCTTGAACTGCTGGCCAACCGCCACAGAGGGGGGGGCAGAAATCTGCAGCATGCCGCGCTGAAGGGAAGCGGGCACCGGTGCTGCAGCGGGCTTGGGTGTAGAAACAGGAGAAGCCGCAGGTGCAGGTGCAGGCTGAGGAACTGGAACTGGAACTGGAACTGGAACTGGAACTGGAACAGGAACAGGAATAGGTTTAGATGTTGCTGGTACGGGGGGTGAAGCTGGAGACGGAGCTGTTATCGCCGGAACCGGCTTTGCAGCTTCCGGAACAGCCGGTGTTACCGGCGGTGCAGAGATCACCGAGCCTCGAAGAATATCATCCTGCATTGTACTTAAATCTGGTGCCGGAGGCATCTGCGATGGAGTTACAGCAGCAGGCTCTGCCGCTTTTGGAGGTGAAACCGCCGGTTTGGGACTGTTCACCAATGGAGTTGCAGGTGGTGGCGAAGTCGGCTTCTTCTCGCCCCCCTTCGGCTGCGCTTCCCCCTCAAATACCGGTTCCTGATCAAAAGATGCCATCGGTCTGGAGAGAGAAGGGTCATCCTCTTTGCCGGATGAAAATGACATGAGATTCCCCTGCGGCACTGTGACACCGCGAATCAGTCGGGGGGTAATCGCCAGTATCAACTCTGTTTTGTCCTTGCTTGATACATTACTGGAGAGTAGCGGGCCGATCAGCGGTATGTCACCCAACAGAAATATCTTCTGCTTGCTGTCGCTCATGGTGTTGGAAATAAGTCCACCGATAACACTGGTTTCACCATCTTTTAAGCTCAATACCGTTTCAAGATTTTTTGTCCCTATTGTCACCACAGTAGTCTGGCTGTCCGCCCCACCTATCTTCTCCTTGGTCAGAATAGAACTGACCTCCAGGCTGAGCTTGATGACAACGTCGTTGTTCAGTTGAATATTCGGTTCGGCTTTGACCTTGACCCCTACATCCACGTACTGCACATTGACCTGGGAAAGCGTGCCATTAAGGGTAGTTGTCGTTATCGGCACCTTTGTCCCGACGTTGAACGTTGATTTTTCCTTGTTTTTAACCCTTATCTTAGGGTTTGAGAGTACCTCGCCATTCGCCAGGGTTTTACCGAAGTTATACGTTGCATATGGCACCGTTACAAAACCGCCATACCCCTTCAACGAAAAGGCCTGTACCAGATTATCGATGCTGACGGTGTTTTCCGAGATAGACGCGGATGACCCCGTATTGGATACAGTTGTGGTGGTGGTGGTCGACAGGCTGTTCGACGATATCAGTTTGTTACTAGGCGAAAATGCTCCGAGTTTTGCACTGTAATCACTTAACAGTAATCCGAGATTGTGGGATTTTGTATCGCTCACCTCTATTACTTCGACATCCAGTACAACCTCAGGCTCCGGCACATCGTTGGCGTCAAGAATCTTTTCTACAACATCGACGATATCAGTGGTATCCCGAATGACAATAGAGTTTGAATCCTCGTTGACATATGCTTTTCGAACCTGTACCAGCGTACGGATAAGGTTAATGGCCTTTTTGGCGTCCATGTAGTTTAAGTGGAAGGTGCGCAGTTGCATATCCTCGTACTGTTTGCTCTTCTCCGGATTCTTGGTGTAGATGATATAAGTATTTTCGTTCAGTACCTTTTTGCCAAGCTTGTTCATATTGGTCAACAGGTCAAATGCCTGTTGAAACGAAGCGTTTTCCAGGTAGATAGACACCGGGGCATCCTTGATCCCCTCGTCAAAAACAAAGTTGATCCCGGAAAGCTGGGTAAGTATGCTAAAGACATCCTTGATTTTGGCGTCTTTAAATTTAAGTGTAATCGGCTTGGCTGACTTAAGGTTCACCTCGTACCCCACCAGTTTACTTTTGCGCAGTGAAGTAATACGGGTTACAGCCTCCTGATATTCTTTTTTTTCAGGTTGTAACTCAAGAGCACGAGCGTAAGCAAGGTTCGCCTCTTTTAACTTGTTACCCTTTTCGAATTCAGCCCCCTCCCTGTAGGCATGCCGTGCATCCTTCAAAGTGGTGGCTATCTCAGACTGCTGCTTGAATCTCCCCTGTGTCGAATCGATGCCAAGTCCTGCCTGAAACTGCTCAAGCGCCAGAGCGTATTCACCCTTGGCTAACAGATCGCTCCCTGACTTGAAACGGATATCGGCAGCTTTTTCCCTGGCGCTGAAAAAACGCAACCGGTAAGGCCCGTTTTCGGGGTCTTTCATAAAAGCATCAGCATAGCTGTACATCGCTTCTTCGTACTTCCCCTGTGATTCAAATTTATCCCCCAGGTTGAAGGAGCTTTTCGCAGCAGAACAGCCGGATAGCAGGGCAATGGCGGCCAGCATGCTGAATATAATGAAATGTTTCAGGTAGCGCATTATCAGCGTCTCCTCAAAATGAATGTTTTTTAAAATTTACTTTGCAGCGGCCGCAAGCGGCTTGTTCTCGATCAGTGGCACAACAATTTCCGCACCTGTTTCGGTATCAATAAGGGTCAGAGCCTGATCTGTAATTGAAGAAGCCTCATACCGACCTGATACTTTTTCACCTTTCTTCACCAGAAATATATCCTTATCTTTGGCCAGGAATATCGTCTTTTTAGCATCTTTTTTGAGGAACCCCAGAAAGATAAAACGAGCCAGCGCAACAGCTTCAGTCTGATCGCCCGACGGAGCTGCTATTACAGAGGACGGTTTTTGCGGCTGAACGGGGGGTGGTAGCGGCTGTTTGAAGGCGACCGCTTTCTGTTTAAGCATCTTCTGTTCGTCAACAAATATCGGTTTAAAAATATTGCGGCGATATCCTTTGAAATCGGCCTGCAACTGTTCCAGAAGTGACAGATTAAGGATACGGTCATCATATTTTTTCTGCGCTGAAGTACGAGCTGCAGTTGGAGCCTGCTTAGCCTGCTGGCCGGGAGGGTATGTCAGTTTATCTACCGTTTTGGGCCTCGGCGCCGCCTTGTAGCTCCAGAATGCGGCGATCAGAAATATTATTGCCAGTACAAACAGGATCAGGCGCTGGCGATTCATGCACCCTCCCGCAGGTAAACCGTTAAATTCAGGTTCATGACGACATTTTCGATAAAAAGATCACCATTTGTCAGTGCTACGCTCTCAACAACCATGAACTCGGGGTTTTGCAGGAGATCGGCAAGGCAGCTTTTAACGGCGGCATAACTCCCGTTCACTGAAACAGAAAGCTGATAGGAGAGCAGAGCTTCATCCTTGATGGAGATCGGCTTGTAGGTTATGCTCCCGATCGCCACACCGCTATCAGATGCTGTTTCAATGATATCCCCCAGCAGACGGGCAAATTCACGCTTTAGAGGTACCCTGGTATTCAACGTTTCCAGGTCAGCTTTTCCACGGCGATACAACGAGGAGGCGTCGGCATGGCCGGCACGAGCGACAAGATTGCGCAATTCGCTCCATTTTGAGCGGGACGAGACCAGCGCCGGCTCCTGATATGATGTCATAAACAGCATAAACGCAGCGTTAAGCAATATCAGAAACAGGGCAAGGAGAAGAACAAACTTTTTCTGGCGAACTATTTCTATAAGTATCAGCTTCATCAGAATTGCACCATGCATGAGATCGAAAACTGTACTCCGTGGCCGGTTTCACCGATAGTCATTTCACGGTGGGAGAGAAGGAGGACGTTTGAAAAGGCTTTGGCTCCCTCCAGTTTTTCAACGTACTTTCGTACAACTGAAAATGATCTCGCATTCCCCTCCAGCTTCCATTCACCTTCCTTTTTCCCAGGAGCAAGTGCTGAGAGCGCAATCCCTTCCGGTGTTTCATTTTCAAGCAGATCCAGCAGATTTAGCCAGCGAGTACCCTTGCGATCAATAATCTCGTTAAAAAAGCGTATCCGCGACTGCTGACTGTTATAATCTTTTTCAGAGACACCGCCGGGACGGATATTAAGGCTTTCTTCAAGCGTTTTGACCTCAGAGACTAATCTTTGCTTCTCTCCCAGATTCCAGGATAATCGAGTGATATTCCAGCCAAGCAGAAGGAGAAGCATGGTTATGACTATGGCGCTTATCTGGTTTACCAGACGCTGATTAAGATATGTTCTTGTTGCCAGATTGAGAGTGAAACGCATCAAAGCCCCCTCAATGCCGCACCGATAGCAGCGGTGTAAGGAAAGAGCGTTGCCTGGTCACCAGGCGCATCATCTCCGGGGGTCACAACCGTTTTTATTTCGAGCAGGGTTGGTGACAATCCTGTTGCCTCGGCCACCATCTCCTGAAAATCAGAGGCAATATCCGGCGGCGCCACGCAGAATACGGTCTTTGAGATATGTTCCGGAAAGCGTTCATTATAAATGATAAGAGAGCTTTTTATTTCCATGAACACCCGGTTGTCAATGGCCATTGTGCCGTATAGATCCTTGATCCGTATAAATTCGGGGACTCCGGACGAAAAAGCCATTATTACAAGCGTAGCAGCGTAGAACGAGACCAGAATACAGTCATCATCAAGCGACATGCGACGTTCAAAAGCACGGCAGAGGTTAAACGAATTGAAATCTATTCTGGCCGGAGTCAGTCCCGCCCTGTTAAGGAGATCCTCGTACTGCTCAATAACGGTTCGCGACACAAGCGCAACAAGAAGAGCCATATCACCATTCTCACGCACCGTCATCTGCTGGTAATCGAGGTGAGTATCCGCAAGATCAAACGGCACACTTTTTTTCAATTTCCAGCGGATCAGGTCAAGCGCCTCAGAGCGACTCTTAAAACGCCCTTCGAGATCGAGCAGCATCACCCTGCCGACAGAGTCGGGGAGAGTGACTGAAACCTTGCTGTTACGACTCAGCAGCAGGTTATGGGCTGAGCGGACGCAGTTGACAAAGTTTTCGGGATCAAGGACGTTAGGCTCACGGATAGATACATGGAGTGCGTTTGCCGGAAACGAAGTGAAGGCGATTTTCTTTATCTGTGGCGAGTCGATGGTGCCACCCGCCACAGCACATATAACCCCCCCCGGACTTATCTCTATACCTGTTGATGTTCTGGAAAACAGCATTGATTGATCCATTCCGGTCACTCAACAAAAGTGACGCGGTTTACCTCCTTGAGCGTTGTAATGCCCTCTGCAAACTTCTCTACAGCCGATTCCCTGAGGAACATGACACCGGCATTCTTTGCCGCCTGCTTCAAGCGGGTAGCAGGCACCTTGGCGATGATAAGATCCCTGATTTCATCATTTAATTCAAGTAGTTCAATGATGGCAACACGACCCCGATAACCGGTACCATTACACTCTTCGCATCCGTTAGCCTCATAAAGCGTCTTTCCGCGAACCGACTCCGGATCCACACCGGCATCACGCAGAACTTCATCAGGGTACTCCTGCGGACGGCGGCATTTTGCACAGACCCTGCGAATCAGCCTCTGAGCCATGACACAGTTCAGACAGGATACAAAATTGTAAGGGTCAATCCCCATATGGGTAAATCGCCCTATGACGTCAAACACGTTATTTGCGTGGACGGTAGTAAATACCAGATGGCCGGTCAACGCGGACTGCACAGCTATCTGCGCGGTTTCCGGATCGCGTATTTCTCCGACCATTATCTTGTCCGGATCATGTCGCAGAATGGAGCGGAGACCCTTGGCAAAGGTCAGCCCCTTCTTCTCATTCACCGGGATCTGGAGAACACCCCGCAGCATGTATTCAACCGGATCCTCGATGGTAATAATTTTGTCCTCACCGGTATGTATCTCCGTCAGGGCGGCGTAGAGGGTGGTGGTTTTGCCGGAGCCGGTCGGACCGGTGACCAGCACCATGCCGTAAGGCTCACGAATCTTCTTTCTGAACCGCTTGATTTCTCTTTCGCTGACACCAAGATTTTCAAGGGTCAGCCCTTTTAGATCACTGGCTATACTCTCTTTATCAAGGATACGGATGACAGCATCTTCTCCAAGAGAGCTCGGCATGATTGACACACGGAAATCGATCGATTTTTCGCCGAAGCGGATTTTGAAACGGCCATCCTGCGGAACGCGGCGCTCCGAGATATCAAGCTCGCTCATGACCTTGAGTCGCGAAATTATCGGTGACTGAAAATGCTGATCAATCGTTTCATTGGCCTTATACAGTACGCCGTCGATACGGTATTTGATGTCAACGCCATTTAAGCCGGTCTCGATATGTATATCGCTGGCTCTTCTGTCAAGTGCATCCAGAATGGTTGTGTTGATCAGCTTGATAATCGGACTTGTATCTTCAGCGATTGATTCGACCGACAGGATCTCTTCACCACGGTCGGTCTCTTTGACCAACTGGAGCATGAAATCCTCTGAGACATCCCGAAGGACTCGGCGTGTTCCTTCACCCGCCTTGATAACGCCGGAAATCGCCGACTCTGATGCAATTTTGGTTATGATCTGCCGGTCAAGCAGAAGCTCAAGCTCATCAAGTTTTACCACATCAGTCGGATCGGAGACGGCGACTACGATGGCATGAGGAGACATCTCAAGCGGAACAAAGCGGAAACGATAAATTGCATCTGGCGGAAGCGAGTTGAGGAGCGCTTCATCCATTCTGAAGTTTCTTAGATCTATGTATTCAAAACTGAACTGTTCAGAAAGAGCAAGGGCTAAATCCTCCTCCGTCAGAAACTTTTCACGCAGGGCGATCTCACCAAAACGATGCTTGGTCGTGGTCAGTTTGTCTACGATAAAAGAGAGCTGCTCTGGAGTCAGACTCCCCCGCTCCAGCAGAATTGTACCGATATTTTTTCTTCTGTAAGAGTGCATAGCCGCCTTGTCCATCTTACTGCACCGTCCCGGCGATCTTGAATATCGGAAGATACATCGCGATAATTATAACGCCGATAACGACCCCCATTATGAGCATGATGGCCGGCTCAATGGCGGTGGTCAGAATTCGCATCCGCTCTTCAAGTTCATCTTCAAGGTAGTCTGATATATCTATCAGCATATCTTCAAGCGCTCCTGTAGTTTCACCAACTCCAAGCATCCGTAGAGCCAGTGGAGGCATCAGGTTGATCCGCTCAAGTCCGACAGAGAGCCGCCCCCCCTCCTCGATAAACCGGACTGTCTCGAAAAGCCGCTTTTCCATGTAGACATTGTCAAGAGTCCCGATAGACATGCGCAGTGATTCAATAATAGGGATACCACTCCCCAGAACTGTCGCCAGCGTACGGGTAAATCCGGCCACCGAATATTTTGTGAACACATCCCCCAGATATGGAGTTGTCAGTTTGAGGCGATCAACAGTGTAGCGTCCGGCTTCCGTACCATGCCACGACCTGTAGGCGGCAAGCAGACCGATAACAACCACGACGCCAAACAGGAAAAAACGCTTGAGCAGTGTGGTAAAGGTAATCAGCAGTTGTGTCAAAGCGGGGAGCTGTGAACCGGAATCCGTATATACCTGGCTGAATGTCGGCACAACATATACCAGAAGAAGAAGAACAGCCAGAGAGGCGAACACAACCAGAATAGCGGGATAAAAAAGAGCCGCTACAACTTTTTTCCTGATACTGTCAACCCGTTTAAGATATTGAATGTAGCGCCTGATGGTTCTGGGGAGATCGCCGGTGCGCTCACCGGCTCGAATCGAAGCGATATAGAGATACGGGAAGGCTCGTCCATGTTTTTCCATAGCGACAGACAGCGACGCCCCACCTTTTACATCCTCCCGCACCTGTTGCAGCATCTCCGACAGCTTGCCGGAATCATGTCGCTCCAGTATCGTATCAAGAACCTGCATGATCGGCATGCCGGCCTTTATAAGCACCAGCATCTCCTGGTTAAATGTCAAAAGTGCCTTATTATCTATCTTCTGACGCTTGATCCCCTTGTCAAAAAGAAACTGAAAAGGTTTCTTTCTGACTTCAAACACAAAAAAGCCCTGATCTTCAAGGCTGTTCCGCAGTATCCCGCTCTCAGTGGCCTCGATATCCCTGTAAATAATTTTTCCGTCTGATGCTCCGAGCTTGCAGGTGTATAGCGCCATAGCCTGTGGTTAGTACCATATATGCTTGAAAAATAAAACAGAAAAACCACCGGCTGAGTGCCTCTGGTCGCGGGCATTTCGTAGCGTAATTAAGCTCCATCTAAACATTGTGACAGGATAAACAGAAGGCGTTGACAGGTAAATACCCCTTCCTGTCAGTAGGACTTCGGGTTGTGGTCAACACCGTGACATGTCAACCAGCACTCACCATGAAATGAGTATGTTCCCTTCTCAACAAATTTAAGTTTTCCTGTCGAGCTTTCGGTCACAAATTCGCGGTTAAAACGGATCAGATAGCGGTTTTCCGGGCTGCCGTGAGAGGTGTGGCAGGTGTAGCAGGAGGTTCCCCCCCCTTTAAATTTGCGCTCGCCGGTAATATGTCGGGAATGCGATATAAAACTCTCATTTCCAAGTATGCTTGATCTTTTGTGGCATTTATAGCAGATCCCGTAAGCAAAACTACTTTCGGCAATATTATCACCGGTTGAATAATTGTCCGTCAGAATACCCTGATATTTCGACCCGTGCGGCCCTCGCGGCGAAGAGCTGTCATCACTGCTGTGACAATCTGTACATTTTATGATGGTAACATCACTCGGAGAATTCTTTTTTTCCCTGTAGGGGCGGAGAAGGCTTATGACAGCCAGATTCTTCCCTTCACCCTCAACCGGATGAAAAGATGGATTGTTTATTGAAAACTCAACCCGCTTGTTTACTGATTTTACAGGGAGGTTTGCACTCTCGGCGTGGCAGAGGTAACAAAGTTCGTACTCCTTGGTAATTGGAACATTCAAGTTTCCTAGCTTTTTGCCACGCAGACCAGCATACATGTTGTCGGTAGCTACAAAATGCGGACTATGACAGTCAACGCAATCAGCATGACGCGGCTTTGAACCATCTGTTTCGGGAAGAACTTCACGGGTAGAGTGAATCCCCCGTTTATCAAAAACCGGATGACGATAATTCTTTAAAAAATCTTTAGTCATATCTTTTAGCTGAACATCTTGTGCAAGCATACCACGTTGTGAATTTGGAGGACCATGGCAGGCGACACACTTATTGGCTCCCCCTCCGTCCGTAAAATCAAACCCCATATGGCAGGACGCACAACCGTTACGCATGATTTTACTCAGATGTACAGGTGTCTCACCGGCAGCATCCGCAAGCGAAAAGAACCCTGCTATCAAAACAAAACAGAATCCGATTACACTTATGTATTTAATTTCCATACCTTTTCCTTTCATCAGCAAACAGCGATTACGGCCAGGGTATAGTATTCATCGGGTGGCATGTCGTGCAGACAGCCTGCGCGTCAGTTGAAGCGACTCCACTAACCCCGTAAACCCAGAATGGCGCAACCTTTCTGGTATTTGTGTTATCACAGTCACCACCGTAACATTCGGTGTCGTTTGACATGTTCTGATGGGCATCATGACATGTGGTACACTGCATTCTGCCCAGCTTATCAAGCTTTACCTGAGTGAGGCCTGGCATCGTAAATACAGTCGGTGTTCTGGCTGCGTTAATAGTAGCCGCAATCTCAGCGTTATATACAAACGATACAGGGTGATGGCCTGACTTCATTTTGTTTGTAGATGGGTTAAATGAAGAGAGACCGGTAATTACATCTCTCACCATGGTTATTGAGGCTCCACTGTACAGATCCCCCAGTCTTGAAACTCCGTCGTGGCAACTGAGACAAAGCTTGGAAGAGCCGGTAGGTTGCGCTCCTGATGCATATTGAGCCGCAGAGATCTTCCTTATCTGAAGCGTAGATGAAGAGTAACGCTGAAAGTTCTCTGATGAGAATTTCCGGTTCCAGAGAGGTGCCTGCCCGACTACGTTGGCGTTGTGCGGTGTGTGACAGAATATACAGATCTGCTGGCCAAGAGGATTGTTAGTTTGGTCGTTGGTCGCCTGATATGTATTGATGTTTGCAGTATATGATGTTGAGTTTACGACCCTCCCTATGGCAGACAGATTGTGCCTGTTTCCGATTTCAGAAACCTTGGGTCCCGCAGCAGTCGCCTGAAGTGCCATATGCATGACAAGGAGCATCGTCACTGTGAGAAGCATCATAACCTGGCCGAATTTTCTCTTCATTTCTGCACCTGCTCTTTCAAATACTGATATATCTGAATACGATGATTGAAAGTGTCCGAAACATATATCCGGTCATTTCTGTCAATAAAAATCCCGCTTGGAAGCATGAATTCGCCAGGCAGCTCCCCCTCCTGACCGACATAGAGCAGCAGTTGACCATTCTGATTAAATATCTGAAAGTTGGCAAATATCGAATCAAGAACATAGAGATTCTGGTCGCTATCCAGCGCCACCCCTTTCGGTCGGGCAAACGAGCCTGGCACATCGCCAATCTGCCCCTGACTCCTCAGATATTTACCATTGGCATCAAAGATCCTTACCGTAAAATTCATCGTGTCAGTAACATACACATTATCCATCTTATCTACAGCCAGATATGTAGGCCTGTTGAATCTCTCTGTAAAATCGGCACCCGCAAGCTCACCCCGAAAGGAATCGTCTTTGCCAAAGATAAACACCTTGTCGGCCAGAGCATCCGCTACGAGTTTGTCTCCATTGCTTCTGACCGCAATACCGGCGGGGCGTCGCATGTTCCCCCTGCTATCAAGCTCTCGCAGAAATGCTCCATCCTTGCCATATTTAAACAGCGCGGCATGCTGCGCATCAGTAACATAAAGATTGCCTTCAGCATCCAGTGCAACACCGACCGGACTGCCAAGCCTCTTTTCGCCAGCCTCAATGATGTACTGTACTTCCCTGGTAGCAAGAGAGTATTTATGAACAATACCCAGAGAGGGATCAGCCACATAAATAAGCCCGCTGCCGTCTGCCGCAATGCACTGCGGCGTAAAAAATTCAATCGCTTCTTCTCTGTTTCCGGTTACATAATCAAAAACTTTTTTTACAACTCCAGATGACTTTTCAACTACATCCTGCGGCCCGGCAATCACCTGAAGTATCCTGATTCGCCCCTTTTCCGGAGCTTGGGGCCATACAGCACTCAAACGGTTATCCTGCCATGCCGCGTCATCTAGTCTTGCAGAAGTACACCCGGTTATGAGTATGGATGAAATTAACAGACAAAAAAATAACCTATATTCAAGCATTTAACATACCAATAATCCAGGTAAAAAATGAAATCACTACTGCAGATCCCCACCTGATTCCGCTCAAAACCACGAATTCATCACGGCGCGGGAAAGCCCTGAACATCAGCATGATGCTGGAGAATATCCATCCGCTTAAACCGGCTATGACAATAATTGACCAGATATCGTGCAGCATATCGAAATCATCTCCCCATAAGAGTTGAAAAAACAGTTTTTAACCGAAGTTTCCAGACCATCAGCACCGCTTCCCGGACGATAGAACCTGACATTTTTGAACTGCCGGCGTGACGGTCGATAAAGATAATCGGTATTTCGGAAATGCGAAAACCTTTTTCCATGCAGCGGTAATTCATCTCAATCTGAAATGAATAGCCATCCGATTTCACGCTAGAAAGATCGATCGCTTCTATTGTTGCGCGTCTGAAACATTTAAAACCGCTAGTGCAGTCACGAAGCATCAGGCCGGTTACCCACCGCGTATAGACGCTGGCGAAATAACTTAAAATCAGTCGCCGGATCGGCCAGTTGACGACGCTTACACCATTTAGATAACGGGAACCTATGACCAGATCGCTCTCTTTGATTGCCGACAGAAAAGATGGGAGGGTTGCCGGATCGTGTGAAAAGTCTGCATCCATCTCCAGGAGATAATCAGCCCCCATCGAGAGTGCCGCCTTGAACCCTTCACGGTATGCAGAGCCCAGGCCAAGTTTTCCGGAACGGTGCAAAACATGAATTCGCTCACTCTCCGCAGCTAGCTCATCAATGATCAGACCGGTGCCGTCAGGAGAATTATCATCAACAAAAAGAATGTATAAGTCGGCATGCTGAGCAAGAACAGCGGTTGCCAGAGGGCGTACGTTATCCTTCTCGTTGTAGGTCGGTATGATAACAAATGCTTTCAAAAGATTTATACCCTCGTCAACTGCCTGTACTTTATTCTGTGCGGAATATCGGCGGCAGAGCCAAGTCGTTTCCGGCGATCTTCCTCGTACTCCGAATAGTTTCCTTCAAACCAGACAACCTTTGAATCCCCTTCAAACGCCAGTATATGGGTGGCGATCCGATCCAGAAACCAACGGTCATGAGAGATGACAACCGCGCACCCGGCAAAGTTTTCCAGCGCCTCCTCAAGAGCCCGCATGGTGTTGACATCCAGATCGTTAGTCGGCTCATCCAGCAGTATTACATTAGCGCCGCTTTTGAGCATTCTGGCCAGATGAACGCGGTTCCGCTCACCACCGGAGAGGGTTCCGACCTTCTTCTGCTGGTCGCTCCCGGAGAAGTTGAATCGTGAGACGTAAGCCCGCGAGTTAACAGCCACCTTGCCAAGCTGAATCATCTCCTGCCCTTCTGAAATCTCTTCCCAGATACTTTTGGCAGGGTTAAGGATATCCCGGCTCTGATCCAGATAAGCCAACCGCACAGTATCGCCGATGCGGAATGAACCGCCATCCGCCTTTTCATCCCCGGTAATCATCCGAAAAAGGGTTGTCTTACCTGCGCCGTTAGGGCCGATGATCCCGACGATCCCACCACGCGGCAGCCTGAAAGTCATCCCCTCAACCAGCAGACGCTCACCGTAACCCTTGGCGACCTTGTCCGCCTCTATCACTATATCACCCAAACGGGGACCGGGGGGGATGTAAATCTCCAGATCGCGGGCATGCTTTTCACTCTCCTGCGCGACCATATCCTCGTAGGCGCTGATGCGAGCCTGAGATTTGGCGTGTCTCCCCTTGGGGGACATCCTGATCCATTCCAGCTCTCGTTGCAGCGTTTTCTGCCGGTCTGACTCCTGCTTCTCCTCGTTTGCCAGACGATTCTGCTTCTGCTCCAGCCAGGATGAATAGTTCCCTTTCCAGGGGATCCCCTCCCCCCTGTCCAGTTCAAGAATCCACCCTGCAACATTGTCCAGAAAGTAGCGATCGTGTGTAACAGCGATAACCGTCCCCTGATAGCTCTGCAGATGATGCTCAAGCCAGGCGACAGTCTCGGCGTCAAGATGGTTGGTCGGCTCGTCAAGCAGGAGGATGTCAGGTTTTTTAAGGAGCAGCCGACAGAGTGCCACACGCCGCTTTTCACCGCCGGAAAGCACCTTCACTTGAGAGTCGCCGTCAGGGCAGCGGAGGGCATCCATCGCCATTTCAAGGCGACTGTCAAGATCCCACGCATCCAGATGATCAAGTTTTTCCTGCAAAGTGGCCTGACGGTCACACAGTTTTTCAAAATCAGCATCCGGTTCTGAAAATTTGTCGGTAATGGCGTTAAATTCTGCCAGAAGATCAACCGTCTCCTGTGCCCCCTCCTCAACGATCTGCCGGACAGTTTTGGAGTCATCAAGAGAGGGCTCCTGCTCCAGATAGCCGACAGTATAACCCTGCGACAACGACGCCTGTCCGTTGAATTCCCTGTCAACACCGGCCATGATGCGCAGCAGCGACGATTTGCCGGAGCCGTTAAGCCCCAGCACACCGATCTTTGCACCATAAAAATAAGATAGCGATATGTCCTTGATAACCGGTTTCTTATCGTAGAATTTACTGACCCGCATCATTGAGTAGATAATCTTGTTCGGTTCAACCGCCATGCTGTAACCTCCTGTCAGTTCGCTAAAATGTCAGATTCTTTTACACTTCCCATGATATTCCCCGTTATCAGTATTACAGATCTCGTAAATCTTGAACCGCAAAGACGCAATTTCACGCGGATCAAATCTGATAAATTCGGATAAAGGCAGATCAACCTTTTTGTGATTAAAGTCTCGGTTTAACAAATATTAAAATTCTAAATCAGATTTTTATCAGATTTTATCCGAAGCTTATCCGCGTAAAACGTTTTTGAATCTTTTTGCAAGAGGCTCCATTGCTTTTGATTTTCTTTGCGATCTTTGCGCCTTTGCGGTTCAGGCTTTTTGCTTTTTGATTTTCAAACCACAATGATTTTGTCCAATATTCTGGTCAGTTTTCGCTACCTGTTGACAAGGTCTGTATTATGAGCCAACTTTCCATTATCAAAATGTAAAAGTCAAGAAAACCATTGCAACCCGACTAAAAAACCGAACAAGAAATATCTTGCCGCTCTTGGACGTTAGTATATAATCCGCGATCTCAAAGAGTAAGAATTTTCGGACGGAGAGTCGGATGACAGATAATTTTTCAGAGACAGCTCGCGGTATTGCCCTGGTATTTACTGTTTCTCTTTGTTTTACCGTAGCAGGCTGTTCAAAAAAGGCTCCCCCCCCCAAGGGGCGTCCCCCCGCTATCGTCGTAACCTCCCC
>Ga0194060_10001450_pt1 | contig 16948 bp, 8 predicted proteins | sample SepL225m_MetaG_FD_163427 | JGI IMG/M metagenome (GOLD analysis project Ga0194060, IMG submission 163427) | Anoxic zone freshwater microbial communities from boreal shield lake in IISD Experimental Lakes Area, Ontario, Canada - Sep2016-L222-5m | ecosystem: Environmental > Aquatic > Freshwater >...
ACCGCGCGCCGCTTATCAACATTCGTCCGCCGGAGCCCATGCTCCTTGTTCGCCGCGCAACTTGCCCAGATCGCGTCCGCCAGCGTCCCCTTGTGGACGTTGCACCGGATGGTTCGTTTTCCGGCCGCCAGGTGCGCCTTCAGCCTGTGGTAGCCGTCGGCGCACCACACATCGGTGCCATCCCCGTAAACCTCGATTGCCGGAAGCCGCGTTCCGCTCTTGATCACTTCCGCCAGATCGGCCACGTACTGTTGGTCGATGGTTTCACGGCTTTGCGTGCCACCATCAATCCGTATCGTCTCGATGAGTAGTTCTTGCATGGGATCGGACTCCTCAGAAAGGCAACTGGCCGGCATTCAACCGGTACAACACCAAGCCCCAGTCCGCAGGCGTGCAGTCGTTCTGGAGCTTTCCAGCCACCGACTTGACGTACTCCGCCCAGAGCTTGTAAAGGTCGCGCTCGCTCTGATCCGGATTCTCACGGCAAAACGCATCCCAACAAACCTCCATAGAACTCGGCGGAATATCCAACGGCGGCACGGTGAACTCTGCCTGCTGGCGCGGGGGTGGGGGAGTTCTCCCGTCTCCAACTCCCTTTCCGCCGCAGGCGGATCCGCCCGTGGCGGACAGGGGAGAGGGCCTGCCCTGACCTGTGGTGAGCGGAGTCGAACCAGCGTTGTCGATGGGCCGGGGTGAGGGTGTCTTTCCGCCTACTGTCCTCTGTCTACTGTCATCTGTTTTCTGGCTCGAACCACCTGTGGTGAACTGCGTCGAACCACCGAACAACGCCCGTGTCTTCGCCCCGTACTTCGCCGCCAGGCCCTTCGCGTCAGCCTTCTCCAGCCGCTGCCCGCCGCCCGGCGGGTTGATGTACTTTATGGACGAGAACGCCCCGCGCTCCCCCTGGATCGTCTCCACGACCGCCTGTACCGCTGCGCCGGCAAAGGCCTCTGGCTCCTGGCTCCACTTCGCCCAGTCCCAATCCGTCCAGCCGAAGAGCCGGTCGCCGAACTGCTCCGCAGTTTCGCCCTGTTTCTGACGAATCGCCGGCTTGCGTGCGACGTCATAGATGACGAGCGCCACGTCCCACCCAAGTGCGCGCGCCGCCAGGACGTACTGCATCACCTGGGCATTCCCACGCAGGCGCAACCAGTAGTCACTGTCGGGGGCGATATCGCACCCGGCCGTCTTGTGTTCCACCAGGCCCAGCCGCCCGTCATGCATGCCGGCTAGCCCGTCGATCTTCCCCGCACTCTCGAATGTGCGGGATCCGGCCAGTGGATGCCGGAATTCAACCTCCGGGTGTACGCTCTTGATTGGATCCGCCGCATAGCAGGTGTAATACCCCGCCAGCATCCCCGAGAGGGTGGCCAACTGCACTTCGCCCAATTCCGTCTTCCCGGCCAGGGCGGCCGCAAAAGCGGCCTCCACATCCGCGCCAGTCCAACGCGCCTCCATGGCCGTATGCCATGCCGTCCCAAACCTCAACGCATCAGCGTCCACCGTCCGCCGCAGTCCAATCTCATACCGCCAGAAATGCCGCCGCGGGCACCCCAACAACGTAGCCATCCTCGTCGCCGTCAATAATTCCTTCATCTTCTAATTCCCTCACTTTCTTTCAGAAATCTCAGATCCTGAAATCTCAAATCAGTTCACTGCCGCTATTTGTTTCCGTACGCTACAAGACGACCAACATGGTGTTTCGGCGGATACCGGCTGGCGCCTTCACGATGGGTTCGCCCACGAATGAACTTGGGCGTTATGATGAGCCTCAATATCAAGTCATCCTGACGCAACCCATGTATATGGGCGTCTTTGAGGTGACGCAGAAACAATGGGAGCGGGTCATGGGCACATGGCCAAGTTACTTCATCAACGCCAGTTATCGGGATTCACGCCCGGTTGAGACGGTAAGTTACAACTCCATCAGGGGATTGAGCGCTGAGACTAAGTGGCCATCCAGCAGCGCCGTGGATGCGGACTCGTTCATGGGTAAACTGCGGGCGCGGACGGGCAAGGGCTTTGACCTGCCGACAGATTCGCAATGGGAGTATGCCGGGAGAGCTGGGACAACCACGGCACTGACCTCGGGCAAGAATCTGACGACTGCGTCAAATTGCACAAACATGTCCGAGGTGGGGCGGTATTGGTATAATGGCGGGTCTGGACACACCCCGAACGGAGACATATCCGTGGGGAGCGCAAAGGTTGGTTCATATCTACCCAATGCCTGGGGGCTTTACGATATTCACGGCAACGTGTGGGAATGGTGTCTGGACTGGTATCCTGGCTATGCGGGCTCGGACCATGTGGTTCGCGGCGGCAGTTGGGCCTACAGCGCCCGCAACTGCCGGGTTGGCGGTCGCCGCTCCCCGGTCCCCGACGACTACATTGGTGTAGGCTTCCGGACTGCACTACCCCCAGGGGAGTGTAGGGGGCACGTCTCGACAAGCGATAAATAAACAGTTGCGTGTTGGCGGGCAGGATTGATGCAAGGTGGGGCGTGTGAGTAAGGAACAACCTGATCGTGGCCAAGCGTTAAAGCGAGTGACACCGGCGGAATTACCGAACTTGACCTTCATGCCGGATTTTCACATGCTCCCAGCCTTGAAAACGATGGTTCAGGCCGGTCTCAACGGGCGTATGCCCGTACCGCCAGAAAAGCGATTTCTTATCCATCATTCTTCCTGAAGATGAGGGTGATTCTATGAATTCAAAAGAGCGTGTATTGAAGGCGATGCGGTGCGAGAAACCTGATCGGATTCCCTGGGTTCCGTTTGTGGGCTGTCATGCCGGCGCCCTGCTGGGTGTGTCAGCCAAGGACTATCTGAAATCCGAAGATCTGATGGTCAAGGGCATTCAGGCGGCCATCGACCGCTACAAGCCGGATGGAATCCCCGTCAGTTTTGATCTCCAGATCGAGGCCGAGGCGCTGGGGTGTGATGTGGTATGGGCCGATGAGAATCCGCCCTCCGTATCCGGTCATATTCTGGCTCAGGGCGCCACGCTGGAACAACTCAAGGTGCTGGATGCCCGCGCCGGGCGCATCCCGATCATCATGAACGCCACCCGCAGGCTCCGTAAAGCCAATCCCGACATCGCCCTTTACGGGTTGATCACAGGGCCGTTCACCCTGGCGCTCCATCTGCTGGGCACGGATATCTTCATGAAGATGTTCGATGATCCAGACTATGTCAAACGGCTGATGGCCTACTGTCAGGACTGCGCCTTAGTGATATCCCGCGCCTTCATGGATGCCGGGTGCGATGCGGTCGCGGTGGTGGATCCGATGACCAGCCAGATCGGGCCGGACCAGTTCCACGAGTTTGTGACGCCTTATGTCGCACCGGTGTTCGAGGATATCCGGGCCCGTGGCAAGCTGGGTTCCTTCTTCGTCTGCGGCCATGCCCAGCAGAACATCGTGGCCATGTGCGAGTGCAAGCCGGACAACATCTCCATCGACGAGAACATCCCCCTGGACTATGTGCGGGATGCCTGCATTCAGCGGAAGATCAGTTTCGGTGGAAATCTCCAGCTGACCGCAGTGCTCCTGCTGGGGACGCCCGAGGAGTCTCAGCGTAACGCTATTGCCTGCATGGAGGTCTCCGGCGACACGGGCTTTCTGCTCGCTCCGGGGTGCGATCTTCCTTACGGGGTTCCGCCCGCCAACATCGAGGCGGTCACCCGCATCGTGCTGGATCCCTACGAGCGCGAGGTACTGAAGGCCAAGGTGTCCTCGAAGGCCTCAGCCGATCTGCTGGACATGAGCGACTATGGTGGCGCCAGCGACAAGATCATCGTGGACATCATTACGCTGGATTCCGAGGCCTGCGCCCCGTGCCAGTACATGGTGGAAGCCGTCCGGAAGATCACCCCCGAATTCGAGGGGATCGTCGAGTGGCGGGAGCACAAGATCAAGTACCGCGAATCCCTGGTTTTCATGACCTCGCTCATGGTGCGCAATGTCCCGACCATCTGCATCGACGGGCAGATCGTGTTCGTCTCCCGGATTCCGGCCCGCGATGAGTTGATCGCCGCCATCCAGAAGCGGATCAACGAGAAGCTCCGGCTCAAGATTGCCCGCCGCAGTGCCTCCGTCTACATCCTGGGCAAGGGCGATGAGGCCAGTCAGAAGATCCGCACCAACACCGAGAAGGCGATGAAGGAACTGGGTGCCGACGTGGAGATCATCGACGTCACGAACGAGCAGGAGATTGCCTCCCACGGGGTTAGTCCGGTGATGCTCCCGGCCGTCGTGGTCGCCCGCTACCAGGTCAAGAGCACTAAGACGATTCCCGAGTCCGCCATCATCAAGGAGTGGATCAAGGAAACGTAAGAATGGCTATTCCTGTTCTGGTTCTGACGGGGTATCTGGGGGCGGGGAAGACCACGCTCCTGAACCATCTGCTTTCGCTGCCGGGAATCCGGGCGAAGAAGATTGCGCTGATCATCAACGAGTTCGGTCCCCTGGGGATCGACGGGAAGCTGGTGGCCCCGGGTGATTATGCGAAGTTCGAGCTGAACAAGGGCAGCCTGTTCTGCATTTGCATCAAGACCGACTTCATCCGGACGCTGGAGACGATCGCCAAAGAGGTGAAGCCGGAGCTGGTGATTGTCGAGGCGACCGGCGTGGCCGATCCCTGTGACTTGAGCCAACTCGTCGACTCTCCGCATCTCAAGGACGTTTTCCAGATTTCCGCCAACGTGTGCCTGGCCGATGCCACCGGGTTCACCCAGGTGGCGGCATTTCTCCGGACCGCCAAGCGGCAGGTGATGTGGGCGGATGGACTGGTCATCAACAAGAGCGATCTGGTGCCGGCGTCGGATATCGAAACCCTTTCGGGGATCCTTCAGGAGCTCAATCCGGACGCCCCGCAGATCACCGTCAGTTTTGGGAAGATCCCCGAGTCCTTCTTACAAAGCCTGACCCATCGTGTGCGCTTGGCGCCGATTCCCGAGGCACCCCTGGCGGAACTGGCCTCTGCTTCACTTCAGACGGAGAAACCGGTCGATGAGAAACGGTTCTTTGAAACCATTACCTCTCTCAAAGGCTCACTCCTTCGACTCAAGGGGACGGTTTGCTTCCCGGATCGCGCCCGGTTTGTCGAGGTAGTGAATGGGCGGGTGACCGAAAAGGCTCCCCCCTCCGCGTTACCCAGAACGGCCTTCACCGTCATCGGGTGGAAGATCCCGAAGGACGACCTGGTTGCCGCCTTCAGCCAATGCTGGTGAAAAGCCCGTGGATCTGATCCGTTTTTGATGGCACCCCCGGCAGGGTTCGAACCTGCGACCGCCGGATTAGAAATCCGATGCTCTATCCAGCTGAGCTACGGGGGTATAGAATGAAGCGAGATGATAGGGGGGCAACGGTCCGCTTTCAAGAGCAAAGCCGTTCACATCATCCCGCTTGAACTATCGGCTTCAATTTAGCACCATGCCAGCCATGGAAGTCATTTCTGGGATCAGGGATAATCACAAACGGGGCAAGGTTGGCGATTTTCTGAGGGAGAAGATCCAATCAGGGTCAAAATTATCCTTTGTTTCAGCCTATTTCACGATTTACGCCTACGATCTGATGCGTCCCCACCTGGAATCGGCCGACTCTCTCCGGTTCCTGTTCGGTGAACCCCGGTTCGTCCGGAATATCGATCCGGACAAAACCGACAAGAAGGCGTTCGATATTGAGGACTCCAAACTCCAACTGCAGAAACGGCTGGAACAGCGCCGGGTTGCAGCCGACTGTGCCGACTGGATCCGGCGCAAGGTGGATATCCGGTCAGTCCGCTATCCCGGCTTCCTGCATGGCAAGATGTACCACATGGATAACCATGGGGTGCAGGAGGCGCTTCTCGGCAGTTCCAATTTCACGGTCAGCGGCCTGGGGATTGGAAAAGGCGAGCGCAACAATATCGAGTTGAATCTCGAAGTAAACGATAACCGTGACCGGCGCGACTTGCTCACCTGGTTTGACGAAATCTGGAACGACCGCGAGGTTGTCGAGGATGTCAAAGAAGAGGTCCTCCGCTACCTCGATCAGCTTTATGCCAATCATTCGCCGGAATTTATCTATTTCAAGACGCTGTACCACCTTTTTGAGGATTATCTTAAAGACGCGGACAAGGGTGGGTTGCTGGATGAGAAGACCGGTTTTTTTGAAACCGACGTATGGGACATGCTCTATGACTTCCAGAAGGATGGCGTCAAGGGGGCGATCAACAAAGTTCTTAAGCACAACGGCTGCATCATTGCCGATAGCGTGGGTCTCGGAAAAACCTTTGAAGCGCTGGCGGTGATTAAGTATTTCGAACTGTTGAACAGCCGCGTCCTGGTGCTGTGTCCTAAGAAGCTGGAGGATAACTGGAAGGTCTATCGCGATAACGACCGCCGTAATCCTCTGCTGAAAGACCGGTTCGCCTACACGGTCATGGCCCATACCGACCTGGGGCGGGATAAGTATGACACGCACAACTGGGGCAATTACGACCTGGTGGTGATCGATGAGTCGCACAATTTCCGAAACAGCACGCGGGGCGCGGTGCAGGACGACGGGACGAAGAAAACAACCCGGTATGAATTTCTAATGGATCAGATCCTGCAAAAGGGGGTCAAGACCAAGGTTCTTCTGCTCTCCGCCACCCCGGTAAACAACAACCTGAAGGATCTGCGCAATCAGTTCCTGCTAATTACACAGGATCAGGACAACGCCTTTCAGGAAACCCTCAGCATTGCCAGTATCGGGCAGGTCATGCGTAATGCGCAGACTAACTTCACAAACTGGGCCGATCCCAAGAAGAACCCGGGGCGCAAGGTGGCCCGGCTTCTTGAGGTTTTGGATTCTTCATTTTTCAAACTGTTGGATGAATTGACCATCGCCCGCTCGCGCAAGCATATCGTCAATTATTATGGCACCAAGGGCATGGGTGAATTCCCCGACCGACTCAAACCACTTGCCCGGTCGACTGTTACCGATCTCAAGGGGTATTTCCCGACTTACGACAAACTCAATGATGCCATTACCGAGTATAAACTGACCATTTTCAATCCGTCGGCTTACCTCCAGGAACGCTACTTGGACCAATACAAAAAAGAGGGGGAACTCGCCCTCTTTAATGATCAGAAAAAACGTGAGTCATACTTGATCGGCATGATGCGGGTCAATTACTTGAAGCGGCTAGAGAGCTCAGTCCACAGTTTCGAGATATCCATCGATAACACGATCCAGAAGATCAAGGCCTTGCTCGGCAAGATTGACCACTTTGAGACTAACCTTGAAGAGTACACCCAGCCCGATCTCCTCGAACAGCAGGGTGACGATGAGGCTGCGGAACTTCTCGAGAAATTAACCGTTGGAAAGAAATTGGAATTCCGGCTTGAGCACCTGAAGCGGGAGGAATGGAAAGCCGATCTGAAGCGCGATCTGGCGCAGTTGATCACCATCCATGAGAAAGCGGCGGCGATTACCCCCGAGCGCGATGCCAAGTTCCAGGAGCTGAAAACCCTGATTGCGGCCAAGGTGCGAAACCCGATCAATGATGACAATCGCAAGGTGCTCGTCTTCACCGCATTTTCCGATACCGCCAGTTACCTGTATGAACATCTGGAAAGCTGGGTGCGAAATGAGCTGGGATTGCAGATTGCGCTGGTTTCCGGCTCGGGTGACAACAAAACCACCTTTAAGCCCGCGGGCTTCCAGCACCAGACTGATTTCATTTCCATCCTGACCAACTTCTCGCCACGCTCCAAGCATCGCGAAAAGATGCCGAACATGCCGCAGGTGGGTGAAATCGATATCCTGATTGCCACGGACTGTATTTCAGAAGGGCAGAATTTGCAGGACTGTGATTATCTGATCAATTACGACATTCACTGGAATCCCGTACGGATCATCCAGCGCTTTGGGCGTATTGATCGTCTCGGTAGTACCAACAAGCGGATCCAGCTGGTCAATTTCTGGCCGACCGATGATTTGAACAAGTACATCAACCTCAAGGACCGGGTTGAAGCCCGTATGGCGCTGGTGGATATCGCCGCCACCGGGGCGGACGACCTGCTCAATCCGGACCAGATCAGGGATCTAGTCACGGAGGAATTGACCTACCGTGAAAAGCAGCTTCTACGGCTTAAAGATGAGGTAATTGACCTTGAGGAGATGGACGACAACGTTTCACTCAGCGAATTCACGTTGGATGATTTCCGTATTGAGCTGATGAACTTCCTGGAGAATAACCGGAAGTTGCTGCAGGAGGCGCCGCTCGGCCTCTATGGATTGGTCCCGGTATTGGACAAAACAAAGGATGCCGGGCTTTTTGACAAGAACTGGCATGAGATCGTTAAGCCGGGTGTGATTTTCTGTTTGCGACACAAGAACCCGCCGCAGGAGAAAACCTCATCCAATGTCAATCCGCTGGGTGGCTATTATCTACTCTATATTCGTGATGACGGCACCGTCCGGTTCACCTTTACCCATGCCAAGAACACGCTGACCCTGTTCCAGAAACTGTGTGCCGGTAAAACAGAACCGTATCAGGAGCTTTGCGACCTGTTTGACAAAGAAACCGGCCACGGTCAGGATATGGCCAAATATGATGATCTGCTGGGGAAGGCCGTCAAAAGCATCACGGCAACCTTCAGGCAGCGCCTGGCGGCCGGGCTACTGAGCGGTCGCGATTTTGTGATCCCGGATCAAAGTGAACAGGCTAAAAATGACACGGATTTTGAACTCATAACCTGGCTGGTGATCAAATAAATTATGAAGTATGAGTGATGAAGTATGAAGACGCTTGAACAGATACAAGACCATCGCCTGCAGATTCCTATGTCGGTGTCATGGTATTTGTCGGATATTGGCAAAGCGCAGGGGTTGCAAGATTTGTTTGCGCGGCAGTCGCCGCAGAAGTTGAAAGTGCTCAGGGAGCACGCTATTGCACAAAGTGTGGTGTCCTCAAATCGGATTGAAGGGGTAACCATTGACGATTCGCGTATTGGAACCGTTGTTTTTGGACATCCTTCGCTAAGGGATCGGGATGAGATTGAGGTGGCTGGTTATCGGGATGCCCTGAATCTTATCCATACGCAAGGTGCTGCGCTTCCGGTTAACGAGGAGACCATTCTGAATCTCCACAAGCTGAGTCGCGGGGAAAGTTGGGATGCGGGCCAGTACAAGGACAAGCCGGTAGACATTATTGAGAAATTTGCTGGTGGTGGGGAGCGGGTTCGGTTTCGGAGTGTACTTCCCAAGGAGACTCCCGAATTTACGTGCAAGTTGGTAACCCTGTGGCAGGATCAGAGCCGTGATCATGATATTTCTCCCCTCATTGTCATGGCGGCCTTCAATCTAGATTTCCTCTGCATCCATCCGTTTAGGGATGGGAATGGCAGGGTTTCCCGGCTCTTGTTGCTGTTGACCGCCTACCACATGGGTATTGAGGTGGGACGGTATGTCAGTCTTGAACGGATTATCGAAGAAAACAAAGCTCGGTATTACGAAACCCTTCAACTCAGTTCCAAAGGCTGGCATGATGGGAAACACGATCCATGGCCTTACATTGGATACCTGTTGTTTATTATCAAGAAGGCCTATGACGAGTTTGAGTTGAGGGCAGGTCAACTTAAGAGCCCCAGAGGTACTAAGACAGAGCTGATTATGAACGCTATTGGTGGGTTACCACAGCGGTTTTCTTTGGTCGATGTGGAGCATGTGTGTCCTGGAGTTAGCCGGGACATGGTGCGTAAGGTGTTGAAAGACATGCAAAAGCAACAGAAGGTTGAGTGTTCAGGGCGTGGCCCTGGGGCGGTATGGGAAAAGAGGTAATACCCTTTAAGAGGGTAATAAAGAGGGTAATGTCTGACATTTTATTGGCTGCAGGTTGTCACAGGGAGGTAGACGTAGTACCCCTTCGTAAGGGTATTCGTGGGGGTATTATCTTGTGAGGGTATTGGGTAATAGGTAATGGTAATGGGTAATTTAATAGGTAACGCCTTAAATTACAGGCACTTATGCGGAAAGAGTGTAGTACACTTATAAGAGTGTATTAAAGAGTGTACTGTGTCAATTTTGAGAAGAGGTATTACCCCTTAGTGAGGGTAGTAATGAGGGTATTGTCGTGATTCGGAATTAGGTATTACCCAGTCAATTTGGTATCGAAATGGGTACTATGGATCTGAGAACCGAAATACAGCAACGCCTGCAGGCGTTCGAAAAGGGGAATCTGCGTGACAACGCGCTTGCGCTCCTTGGCACCCTCGGCTACACCAGCGAAAAACGCATCACGCTTGCGCCCAATAATCTGGAGCAATTTCTTTCCACCTTCGCCCAGGGCAAAATCCTCAGCGAAAAGTTAGCCCTGCCCGAGGAATGGAAGACCATCGATTTTCTCTTCCAACTTACCGACGACGAGATTCTTGCCGCAGGCAATCAGAAATCCCTTTTTGACAGCAAGGGCGCTTACAACGGCACAGTCATCGAGAGCTACCTGTTTTTTGCCCTCGATCTGAAGGGCAGCCACTACACCCGTACCGCCCTTGCCGGGATCACCCGTGAATTGAACAAACTCTTTGCCATGCCGGCCCTCATTCTCTTCCGGCACGGTGACGCACTCACCCTGGCCATCATCAATCGTCGCCTGCATAAGCGTGACCAGACCCGTGATGTCCTTGAAAAGGTGACCCTCATTAAGGATATCACCTTTGCTGATCCCATCCGCGCTCACCTTGAAATTCTGAACGATTTTGCCTTTGCCAACCTGGACACTGAGTTCGGGGTTGCCAATTTTGTTGCCCTTCACAATGCCTGGCAAAAAAAACTTGGGTCTTATGCGCTTTCCAACGACTTCTATCGTGAAATTGCCGACTGGTATTTCTGGGCGCATCACCAGGTCGAAGATGGAACCATCCGCCTTCCGCAGCACTGCGACACTGAGGAGGAGAAATCCCTCTTCCTGATTCGCTTGCTGACACGCCTTATCTTTTGCTGGTTCCTGGTTGAAAAGCGCCTTTTGCCCGCCGACCTGTTCCGTGATCACTCGCTGAAAAAACTTATCAAGGATCTCTCCCTTTCCGCCCCCACGTATTACCATGCCGTATTGCAAAATCTCTTTTTCGGCACCCTTAATATGCCGCCCGAGCAGCGCTCCTTCCGCGAGAAGAAGAAGGACGGGGAACGGTATGATCAAAATTACGGCATCACCAACCTCTGGCGCTATGAGACTGATTTCCGTGATTCCGCGGAATGGATCAGCCTTGCCACCCGCGTGCCATTCCTCAACGGCGGCCTTTTTGATTGCCTGGATGATAAGACCGGCCAGAAGAAAGACAATTTCATACTCGATGGGTTCTCCGACAACCCCAAACTCGCCTGCCATCTTCCCAATGACCTGTTTTTCGGTCCCGAGCGCGTTGTGGATCTCTCCAAGGATTATGGTGAGGACGACAAACGCACCGCCCGCTCCAAGCGCGCCAAGGTCCGTGGCCTGATCGAAATCCTCTCCCGGTACAAATTCACTATCGAGGAAAACACCCCGCTTGAGGAGGAAATCGCCCTCGATCCAGAACTTCTCGGCAAGGTCTTTGAAAATCTCCTTGCCTCCTACAATGAGGACACCCGCACCACCGCCCGCAAGGCACTTGGCGCATTTTACACGCCGCGTGAGATCGTCACCTACATGGTGGACGAAGCCCTGAAGTCCTATCTCAGCACTCAGGTGCCCCGAGTCAAAGGCGTGCTTGATGATCTTTTCTCCAACAAGGCCACCCTAAAGGACATCAAGCCCGATCAGCGCGACGCCCTCATTGCCGCAATTGGCCGCGTGAAGATTCTCGATCCCGCCTGCGGTTCCGGGGCATTCCCCATGGGTGCGCTCCACCGTCTCGTTGATTTGCTCCAGAAACTCGACCCCAATAACGAATCCTGGAAACGCGATCGTCTCGCCGAAGCCCGTCGCTATCGCGAACTATTGGAGGAGGCTGGGGCACCTAAGGAGGAGATTGCCGCCTGTGATGCCCGAATTACTGACATTGAAAAATCCTTTGACTCCCGGTTCCATGCTCTCGATTTTGCCAGAAAACTCTACCTCATTGAAAATTCCATCTACGGCGTTGATATCCAGCCCGTTGCAGTTCAAATCGCGAAACTCCGTTTCTTCATTGCCTTGGTTGTGGATCAAAAGGTAAACCCAAAAGAGAAGAATCTGGGCGTTCGACCGCTGCCCAACCTCGAAACTCGCCTTGTTGCCGCCGATACGCTCATTCCACTCCCGAAACCGAAGGAGCGGTATGGCAATCTTTTCAATGATGACACCGAGGCCTTACGCCAGCATAACCGCCTTAAGGATGAACTGAAGCGCATCCGTCACGAGCATTTCAACGCCCGAGATCCTCAACGAAAACATCATTGGCGGGAAGAGGACCAGCGGGTGCGCGAGGAATTAAGTGTCGTACTGCGCAAGACAGGAATGAAGGCCGATGCCGCACGCGCCATGGCCACCTGGGATCCCTACGACCAGAACACCTTCGCCCCCTTCTTTGATTCTGAGTGGATGTTTGGTTTACCTGTTGGCAAAGTTCGTGTTGAAGGGAGGTCCCCTGCCACCCTCCTCGGCAATTTTGCCCTCATTAATGAAACTCGAGGCCAGACCGAACTTGCCACAACCGCCCCCATAGAAATCGACAGCGGATTCGATGTCGTGATCGGGAATCCACCTTATGTGCGTCAGGAAAAAATCATACACATCAAATCTTTGCTTCAGCCAAACTATCCTGACACCTATACCGGGACAGCTGACCTTTACGTATATTTCTACGACCGCGCTCTTCAACTTCTCCGCTGCAACGGTATCCTTTCTTTCATTACGTCGAATAAATGGTATCGCGTTGCCTATGGGCACAAGTTGCGTGCTCACCTTGCCAAGACAGCCACCCTGATCCATGCGATTGATTTTGGTGATGCACCTGTTTTTACAGCTATAGCATACCCTACGATCATCATCGCTAGCAAAGGTGCCCCGCAGCCCAGTCATGTGTTTAGGGCGCTGAACTGGGATGCGCATACGCCCAGCAATGAAATTGGTAATTTTGCGAAGTTCTACGAAACAAAAGCGAAGTCGTGCTTTCAGAGTACCCTTTCTGGCGAAAGTTGGAAGTTTGCCGATACGAGCCGTGAAGAGTTGCTCAATAAAATGCGCCGGGTTGGACAATCACTCCGAGATTTTGTTAACTCGCGTGTCTATCGTGGTATAACCACTGGTTTGAACGAGGCATTTGTTTTGAATGGGACTGAGCGAGAAGCCCTTATAACGCAAGACAAATCGGCGGATGAATCAATCAAGAGGCATATCCGTGGACGTGACGTTGAGCGCTGGCTTTTGGCTTCTAGAGATGAATGGCTCATCTTTACACGTGGCAACTTTAAGATTAGAAAGCGCTCGGCTATTTATAAGCATTTAGAGAAGTTTCGTTCACGACTCACGCCTGGGGTTGATGGTGGGCGAAAACCAGGAAGTTATGAGTGGTTTGAGATCCAAGATAATATTGCATATTGGCAGCAGTTCGAAAAACCGAAGATTGTTTCAACTAAAGTCTCGATACGACCGACCTTTGCATTAGATCGCTCTGGCTCTTATCTCGCAAATACAGCATATTTCTTTCCGGTTGATGACGCCGCACTTTATCTTCTTGCGTTGCTAAACTCCAACGTCTCCTTCGCATATGCGAAGCGTGCTTTTGTCGAGAAGCAAGGTGGCTGGTATGAAGTTCAACCTCAAGGCCTTGAGGCTTTCCCGGTTCCGAACGCGACGCCGATGGAGCGGAAATGTGTTGAATGTGCTACTGCGTGGGTCGAGTGGTTGAGCCAACACTTTGCGGCGTATCCTGCCGCCCTAACCACGCGCGACCCGTTAATGCTTGCCTATATTGAGCAAATCCTTAACGGCCTGGTGTATGAATTGTATTTCCCTGAGGAGGTCCATGGCGCGGGATTACGGATGTTTGAACTTGTGGAGCAGGCGGCACTTCCCGCCCTCGAGGCAATACCGGAGACCAAGCGGCTCGCTACACTGCGCCCGCTCTTCGAGGCCCTGTATGACGGTACCCATCCCCTCAAAATCGCCCTTCAAAAACTCCAAACCCTCGAGACGGTCCGGATTATTGAGGGGAAGGCGTGAACCTAATTTAAGTAATGAGTAGCGCTATCCTGCCCATGTTTGAAGGCTTGAGAAGTTTTGTAGAAATGAGCAATATTGGATCGGATTCGAATAGAAAAGAAGAAGGAGTGAGTTATGCCTAAGGCGAAGACGGCGACAGCCGGGGTCAAACTGTTGGGAGACCAGATCACGTTCCTTCAAGAGCGCATGCGTCACATGGCGGAACGGAATCCGTCGTGGGGGGTATCCGCGAATGATTACCGAGCGCTTTACTACTATCTGGCTGCCCAGAAGATCACCTATCTTTATGATGATGAGTTATTCGAGAGGCTTCAGTTCGTTGATCGAAAAAAGACCGGCAAATCCGAGGAGCTTTTGGATGCCTACCTGATTCTCGACGTTGGTGATGAGATTCAATTGAAACTGTTTCAGTTGAAATTTACTGAGAAATACGATGGCGGCATTTCCACTAAGGACCTTTATGCCTTTGTGGATCGAATGAATCGGGTTTTCTTGAGGGGCGATTTGCAGGACGATAAAACTCTTGAAGCATTCAAAGAGGTGCGTGGGGCGTTCGAAGAGGCAAGAAAGAGTAACCCTAAGGCCAAGGCAGTGATCCAGTGTTACTATATTGTCAACGGGCAGAATGTTTCGCACACTGATGCGGCTAAAGTTCAGGAGATTCGTGACACCTTCGCGCACGACCGACAGACCTATGGTTTTTCCTTTGAGACCTACGGCGGGTTGGACTTGTACAACTTATGCGCGTTTGGCCGGATACCCATCCAGCAGGAGTCGCTGGAACTGGACTATGATATGGGTGATCGTTCCATTCTGCACCACAATATTGGCGTCAATCCAAATGGAATGCCGATTCAGGTTGTGGTTGGATTTGCCAATGTCAATCAGTTGATACGACTCGTTGACCGGTATAGTAACAACGAATTGTTTGAGAAAAATGTCCGCTTATTTCTCGGAGTTGGCAAGGAAGTCAATCGCCGGATTATTGGCACGGTGACCAGTAACGAGAGCGCCTGGTTTGGATTCATGAACAACGGTGTTAGCATCACGGCGGCCGCAGTTCATGTGGGGCTTCCTCCCAGCGGGAAGAAGGTGCGCGTACGGCTGGACAATATGCAAATTATCAACGGTTGTCAGACAGTTAACGCTTTGTACCATGCCAAGTACGCGCCCGATTTGAAAGACCGATTCCAGGGTAATTCCAATGTCATGGTGCGGATCTATCAGGTTGCGCCGGATAACAAGGCATTTTTAGACGCTCTAATTGTCGCCACCAACTCACAGAATGCCATTCGACCTGAGGATTTGCTTTCAAACGACAGCATCCAGCGCACATTGCAGCAGATCTACAGTGAGTATCGCGTAGGCTACGAACGGAAGGAGGGGGAGACGCTTCCAGGGCATGGCTATCTTATGGTTTTCTCGAAGGAACAGGCGGGTATGGTTTACCTAGCGGTTTTCGAGGGGAAATGCTCTAAACTCAGGAACTCTTTAAGTCGGCGGGAATTCTTTCGACAGGGAGAGGACTATTTCCGCGCGTTTAATCTTCGTGGATCCATCGGGGAATCCGATCCAGTTTTATTGCCAGATGGATTTCAGCCAAATCAGGATTCCAATCGGCGCGCGATGCAGATTCTTGCCGCACGGGTTCTTGAGGAAGTGTGCCGGAAAGGCGTCGCCGAAGCGACGGATAAAAAGGAAAAGGGGTCTTTGCGAAAAGGCGCCTATTATCTCGCCCGTATTTGCTATCTCAAATCCAAACCAGCTATTGACGCGCTTATCGAAACGGCTGCAGGGCAGGAGCGTGGCCCAAATTCTTCGTCGACCCTTGTCAATGCTGTTCGTGGAATTGGGGAACTGTCGTTTGAACCTGCGCACATAGTTTTTGCGAAGGCACTCGAGAAGTATTTGAGAGACCAAGGCGGGAATGAGGACGCAGCCCTGAAAAACACCGAATTCGCCAGACTGTGCGACGAAATGGCCAAGGCATAGCAGGCATTTCTGAAAAGGGAGGCCTTACCTTATGACGGGTACGGCCCTTATGATCTAGTCCACCTTGCAGGGGTTGAGTCAATTATCGCGGAGGAATTCCCTTTTTCCGCGATAATTGATCGCAGTGCGCAGATATGTCGACTGTGAAAAGTCGTTATGATTGTTTCACTTACATGCACTCGAATTCGGTTAGCCATCTGATTACCTCCTGATTGAGGTAATCCTATCGACTAATCCCTCCCTTTAAGTAGGGAGTTTCAAGTGCCCATCAGGTAGGGAATTTGAGTGCCCGCTGACAACTGATTGACGGGGTTAGGACATTTGGTTCAGTATCGTGCAGTATCTTGATGTTATTTGAGTCTGGTATCTGCTCAAGTGAATATGATAGATTTCTGTTATGGCAATGAGTTTCTCCTATAAGAAAGCCACGCAGGCTTTGAATTATTTCGCCCGGGAAAGTGGTGGGCATATCAACAAGATGAAGGCGCTAAAGCTTCTCTTTTTCGCCGATCGCTTCCACTTGCGCAAGTATGGGCGTCCAATTACCAACGACGAATACTTTGCGATGAATTACGGGCCGGTCCCCTCTGGCGGGAAAGATCTGGTGGAAGGAAGCGATTTTCGGCCCGATGTCGAAAAGGCCTATGCCGGCCAGTACCTGAACCCTGTTAACCGGTATGAATATTCCTCGGTCAACGAGGTTGATGCCGTTGTGTTCTCTCAGACGGATTTGGAGGCAATCTCCTTCGCCTGGAAGTCGTTTGGCTCACTTGACGAATTCGCCTTGGATGACTTGACAC
>Ga0194060_10001452_pt1 | contig 16931 bp, 9 predicted proteins | sample SepL225m_MetaG_FD_163427 | JGI IMG/M metagenome (GOLD analysis project Ga0194060, IMG submission 163427) | Anoxic zone freshwater microbial communities from boreal shield lake in IISD Experimental Lakes Area, Ontario, Canada - Sep2016-L222-5m | ecosystem: Environmental > Aquatic > Freshwater >...
ATCCAAGATTACTTTCAGAGATGTGGCAGGTGCTGATGAAGCAAAGCAGGAACTGGAAGAAATCATTGAATTTTTAAAAGAGCCTACAAAATTTCAAAAACTTGGTGGTAAAATTCCGCGCGGTGTGTTGCTATTGGGACCTCCGGGAACCGGCAAGACGTTGCTTGCAAGAGCGGTTGCCGGTGAAGCCGGTGTGCCGTTCTTCTCGATATCGGGTGCTGATTTCGTTGAAATGTTTGTAGGTGTTGGCGCAAGCCGTGTCAGAGATTTATTCGAACAGGGAAAGAAAAGTGCTCCGTGTATAATATTCATTGATGAAATTGACGCTGTCGGCAGACACCGTGGCGCGGGTCTTGGCGGAGGTCATGATGAACGCGAACAGACATTGAATCAGCTATTGGTTGAAATGGACGGATTCGAACAGAACAGTGGCGTTATTATTATTGCTGCTACTAATCGTCCTGATGTTCTTGATCCGGCTCTTTTAAGACCAGGAAGATTTGACCGTCAGGTAGTTGTTGATCGTCCTGATGTTAAAGGAAGAGAAGGTATTCTAAAGGTTCATACAAGAAACATCCCTCTTGATCCAGACGTAAATCTGACAATTTTAGCAAAGGGCACACCGGGACTCGCGGGAGCTGATATTGCTAATATGGTAAATGAAGCTGCTCTTCTTGCTGCGCGGAAGAATAAGACGACTGTCGGCATGATTGACTTTGAAGAAGCAAAAGATAAGGTCATGATGGGGATGGAGCGTAAGAGTATGATAATTTCAGAAGAGGAAAAGAAAGTTACTTCTTATCATGAAATCGGGCATGTACTTGTTGCACGAATGATACCTGAATCTGATCCGGTTCATAAAGTAACAATCATTCCGCGCGGACGCGCCCTCGGTGTTACAACTTATCTTCCGGTAGATGAAAAACATACTTATTCAAGAGAATATCTTGAAGCGATGATTACTTATGCCTTAGGCGGTAGGGCAGCTGAAAAGCTGGTCTTTAACCGTTATACAACCGGCGCAGGGAACGACATCGAACGCTCAAGTTCATTGGCAAGAAAAATGGTCTGCGAATGGGGTATGAGTGAGAAACTCGGTCCGCTTTCTTATGGTACTAAAGAAGAAGAAATCTTCCTGGGGCGTGAGATAACAAAACATAAGGACTACAGCGATAAGACAGCTCAGGATATAGATGATGAGATTAAGAGAATAATACTCACCTGTATGGAAAGAGCAGAGAAAATATTAAATGATAATGTCGAAGTTCTCCACCGGCTTGCTTTAGTGCTTCTTGAAAGAGAAATTCTTGACAGCGATGAAATCGATAAGATTATCCGTGGCGAAGAACTTCCGCCAATGAAGAAAAATGGCGTTATTGAGATTGAATCAGACATGACTGTCGATTCCATAACAGGTGAAGAAATACCGGCTCATGTTAAAAAAATGATAAATAAAAAGAAGCAAAAAGATTCTCAAGTTACAGATGACTCAAACTGATAAAGGAACTATACTTTACAGAGATGAACTGGTTCGAAAGACCATTCATCTCTTTTCCCTTTCAATACCCATTATCTATTATTTCATTACTCAGCAACAGGCGTTGATGATATTGACGCCTTTGACAATATTCTCAGTCGCTCTGGATATGGGCCGTTATTTAAATCCTGCGCTCGGCAATGTTTTCTACTATTTCTTTGGATTTTTACTGCGCGAACATGAGCGCGATAATAAAAAGAAAAACCTCAGCGGTGCTTCCTACGTATTTATATCAGCGTTGCTTTGCGTATTAATCCTTCCCAAAATATTTGTCATTACAGCCTTTAGTGTTTTAATCATAAGCGATTCAAGCGCGGCTTTACTTGGCAGAAAATTAGGCAGACATAAATTTTTATCTAAAAGCCTCGAAGGCACTATTGCATTTTTTATCTCCGCATGTATTGTAGTTCTTCTGTCTCCCAAAGTAAATGGAAACATTACCGAGTATATAATTGGCTTTGTTGCTGTAGCTGTCGGCGCCATTGTTGAAAATATTTCTTATGGTTTTGCAGATGACAATCTGACCATACCTTTGTCTGTCGGACTTATGATGTGGGTCTTATATGCTGTATTCCTGCCTGGTTTGCCTCTTATAATTCCTAACGTACCGCTATAACGAAGTATTATTATATCATAAGTTATAAATATCGGTTCTGAACTGATAATTTTGGGTTCCGAGCTGATAAATATCGGTTCTGAACTGATAATTTTGGGTTCTGAGCCGATAAATATCGGTTCTGAACTGATAATTTTGGGTTCCGAGCTGATAAATATCAGTTCCGGACCGATATTTTTAGGTACTGAGCCGATAAATAAGTTATAGCATTGTCTCTCATTCTACTGCAGAATAATTACCTTATCACCGATTCATAGAACTCTTTGTTTAATCTGATAATGCTGTATAGCTCAGATTCAAACTGTTTCAAATCCTTAAAACCAGAGGCTTTTGCCAATAGCTGGCGCCTTGCGTCATCCAGAGGAAGTATCGGTGAATTGATATTTAATATTATCTGAATCTTAAACTCAAGGGACTTTAAGAATGCATAATTATTTTTCAGCATTCCAAAACTATGGAGTTTATCTGAAATATTTAGAAGAGAATCAATAATAATATTTGCGGACTTACCGCGGTAACGGGCATAAGAATCAGAATTGCTGAGAAGTAAAAACTGGAGAGCAAATTCAATATCAATAATGCCGCCGCGACTTTTCTTAATATTAAAGAAATTACCAAAGTTGGACTGAGGCGAACTTAGAATCTGCTTCTCAATTTTTTTGCGCATTCCAATTATATCCGCTCGCAACCCTTCCTTTTGGATGCGGGATATTCTTTCTCTTATTTTGTCGGTAAGAGTATTAAATAATTCCTGGTCACCATAAACTAAATTAATTTTAGTGAGAGCCTGAAGCTCCCAGGTTTGAGCACGATTGTTAAGATACTCTTCATAGCTGATAATATCCCAGGCAAGCTGACCGCTTGATCCCTCCGGACGCAGACGGCTGTCCACTTCGAATGGTTTTACCGCAAGTTCAATGGCTTCCATAAGACTGCGGAACTGCTGCTGCATTTCCCCGCTTTTATCAGTACTGAGTGTTACGATGATTATATCGCAGTCAGAAGTAAAAGTCATCTCGCCGGAGCTGAAGCTACCCATACCCATAATACAATAATTATAAGGAAGAGCAAACCGTCCGCAAATCAGGCGGATTTTGTCAGAGATATAATTTGAAAGCGTTTTGGAAATTATTTCCTGATTAATAAAGCCAAGACTAAACTGTACGGAGAGTGTGAAAATTAATTGCTGGAAACCAGCGGATAAATAATCATCCTCATCGCTGATAAAGACCTTACGTCCAAGCAACAGATCGCTGAGAGATTTATCAATGATGATTAAATCAACTGCTCTCTGGGATAGTTCGCATATCTTTAGGAAACTGTCGAAAAAAGTATTATCGCGAAATTCATGATACCATATCGATGGCATAGAACGGGTTCTTATTATCCGGACGAAATTATCGAGTACGTTATCGGGAGCGATTGAATGAGTCAGGAAACTTACGAGGCGACTTTCAATCTCCTGGAAGGCGGTAATTGTAAGTTTGTCAAACTGCTTTTGCTCTAATAGTCCCTGTCCGGTCTGAAGATATTTATAATTGCTCAAAGATTTCTTTACATCAATAAACTGCATTTCGCTGAATGAAAAAACTTTCTTTTCCTCTCTCTGTCCTGTTATGGAGTTAAAAACCGTGCGCACTAATTTTCTGACGCTTTCAATTTTGTTGCGGAAAGCCTGGGATGTATTAAAACCCATAAAGCGGGCAAGCTTATAGAATGATTCTTCATCCTGTGGCAGGTCATGTGTCTGAAGGTCATTCATAAGCTGAAGATAATGCTCAATTTTTCTAAAAAAATGGTAAGCGGAAATAAAGACAGTCGCTTCATCATTACTCAACAGATTATGGGATACAAGCTTTTCAATTGCATCAAGCGAATTACCGGTTCTGATATCTTTAAGCTGTCCGCCATTTAAGAGCTGGAGCGCCTGAATAGAAAACTCAATATCCCTGATGCCGCCGGAGAAGAGTTTAACATTCCCTGTGCCGGTCATATTCTTTTCGATATTACTTTTCATCCTTGCTATCTGTTCCATAGGAGAAACAGAAAAACTTGCCGGGAAGATAAAATGCCGGACATAGTCATAGAATGCAGAATAAAGCTTACGGCTACCAGTAACAAAACTCATTTTAATAAGCATTTGGCGTTCCCAGTCCTCGCCACGTGTCTCGTAATATTGAATAGAATCCTTCAAAGTCCGGCAGAGGGGGGAATTACGTCCGTCGGGTCTGAGGCGGAAATCCACACGGTAAATATAGCCCTTATCTGTAACGGCGGTCGAAAGCCGGATAAAAAGGAGAGTAGCTTCATTCAGTATCTCAAAATATTCTTTTGGGGGACTGGTGTTAAGCGATGTATTCTTATCAAAGAAAAGTATAAAATCAGCATCCGAACTATAATTCAACTCATTGCCGCCAAGTTTACCTAAAGCGACAAGGCAGTAGCGGGCAGTTTTTATCTTAATGCCATATTTGTTAAGGACTTCGGCGTAGCAAATGCTGAATAATTCAGAATTAATAGCTTTAGCCAATATTGATAACTGTTCAGTTGCTTCTTTCAGATTGAGATTGCCGAGAATATCATTAACACCTATGCGCAAAATCTCGCGTCTTTTAATCAGACGTAAAAGATTAATTTTAGCGTTCAAAGTCTTAAACTTGGACAATGATTTCCGAATATGGCTATTTAAAGATAATTCAGAAAGCTTTGTCCGCAGATTCTCAGGACTTATGAGCCAGTAGAGCAATTCAGGGTTGCGGATAATAATATCAGTCAGGTAATAACTATTAACAGCGATAGTCAGAATAATTTGGATATAATGAGGATAACGGAGGCAGTCGTTTAGGAATGATATTTTATCATACAGGGCAAAAAGCATTCTCCGGAAATTAGATTCCGCACCAATGGGGAAGTAGAAATTCTGTAACTCATCCTCAAATGCTGTAATAAGGCTGTCAAATTCATCAGGTGAGAGGTATCCTGTTGTAGAGACCTTAAGTTCTGTTATGAATGATGATGATAATATATTTTTTGCTGTTTTCAATTGACCTGCATTCGAATTAATAATGAACAAATCTAATAATTATAGCGGTTAATTAAAATAGTCTCCAAATTAAACAGGATATTAAATTATGAATCAGAATAAGACGGGGTGATTGTTGTGGGTTAAAGCCCAATGGAGTACAATGTCGGAATTACCATTCAGAGAGCATTTTCTTTAAAAACATGTTAAGGTAAGTACCTTAAAATTTAGGAATGTCTGATTTTTACTTTTTATTGATTAGTTTCTTTTCTAAGTTTCTACTTATGGGATTCCCGAGTCAGTAAATTCTAAAATTCAACTTGCAAAACGAAGGGCAGGGGGTTATAGAAACACAACTAATTTTATTCATATGATTTACTTTGTGGCGGGTAAATTAAAGTATGATTCCCACTATAAACAACATAGAGCCATAATTATTCCGATGAAGGGTATCTGTTTTTATTAATTGATTTTGAACATGAGCATCCGCAGATATACGTCCGCACCTAGCAGCCAAAGCAATGGTATGAACAGGCGCTGATAAAGTTAACAAATTTTGAACTTGTCAGATTAAAGAAATAAATATTCCCTCTGAAGCGATTATGATTAAGATTATGAGTACCGGGTTTTAATCCGTAGCAACAACTGTGTGTTTCAGCGCACTATTATTTGGAATTCTCATAGTCCTGGATGAAATGATAAAATATTTATTGCATCGAATCGCATCATTTACTATATTTCTTATAGAGAATTAGATTCTCATAACTAAATTAATTTTTTCCGGAAAATGAGAATGTTATTTTCTCCGGCTTTGGCTGACCGTAGTGCAGAGTATTATGTTGTTATAGGATAATGTTATTTATCTTTTTCTGATAGTTTCTTTTAATTATTTATTTTAGTTCTTAAATCAACAATCTGGAGGTTCTTATGCGTAAACTTATTTTAGTCTTATTGTCATTAACAATTTCATTTGCGATTATGAGTTGTGGCGGGGGTTCGCCTGAAACGGTTATTAAACAGGGAAATACTACCTGGAAAATTGAGGAAGACCCGTTGAAGGATTTAGTAATTTCAGCAAATAAAATAATTGATGAGGGAGGAATAGCAGCGGTCGGAGAAGGTTTTTCGAAAAGGGCTGATTTTGCGAGACAAAAGGCACATGCCGATGCTGAAGGCAAACTTGCCGAAATATTCAGTACTAAAGTTGACCGTCTGAAGAAAAATTTCCAGGAAGAAGTCGGACAGGGCCGGGAGTCAGAAGTCAATGAGTTATTTTCTGTTGCGCAGAAATCATTTACACAGAAAACATTAATAGGTGCAGTAGAAAAAGATACTAAGATTTTATCTAATGACAAGGGCGAATACAGAATTGGGTTACTTCTTGCAATTACTCCAAAAACAGTAAATATGTCTCTGATGGATGAAATGCAGTCGGGAAAACCTCAGTTATATCAAAGGTTCAGAGCTTCAAAAGCATTTGAAGATCTGCAGAAAGAAATTGATAATTATGACAAGAAAGAAAATAATACTTATGAGAAGAAAGAAAGTGATAATACCGAAAAGAAGGAAGAAGTTAAATAAGATTTACTAAAATGTCTGAACTGTGATTATTGTGATGAAATGATTAACCATGATTCATTTCGTGCTGACTGCGTTATCATATAAATCATGGTTCAGATAAGTTTTGCTTAACATGATCTGTTAACTTTAATTTATTACTCTGGTTAAGTATGATTATGGTCTTTCACACCCTGTTCATTAATTTTATTCTCTTCGTAGGCCTAATTCCCGGACAAAGCACAGTCCGCGAATGGCCTGCTTGGTTTATCTATCCTCAAAAGTATCCAAAACTTGTTCTCGGTTACGGAAATAGTAATTACAATGATGCAAAACAAAATGCCAGAGATATATTAAGAGTCAGAGCGGGAATCAGAATAAAGGGAACTATAACTTTTTACTCGGACAATAAAGCTGAAGACGATGGGAAACATAGTCAGTTGTCAATTGAGGTTGATTCTTCCAAATTAGTAAACTGCCGCCTCTTTCCATTCAGGAAATTTTATATGAATATCCTGAATGGAGAATATTTAGAAGCATTTGCGCCGGATTCGGTAATGACTGATACTTCTTGTTTTACTGATTTATATGAATTGAAGAAACCTGCATGGACAGATTCAGATTTCCATGAAGATAATGACTTCTTTTATGGCGCAGGCTGTTATACTTCAGCCGGGCGCGAAACAGATGCCTGGCAGACAAGTGAACTGCAGGCGTTGCTGACGGTTATTAAAAACCGGTATAATAATGTGTTCCAGATAAAATTATCTGAACAGAAGAATTCCCAAACAATAAGTGATGAGAGAATCATCGTTAATAAATTCGACTGCGAGCTTTCAGATTATGAAGTAGTGGAAAGATATCCGGATGAAAGGAACCGGCTATTTTATACGTTAATCAGAATATCCAAAAACTCGTTAATTATAAACAGGTAAAATTTATGAATACAGAAAACTATCCTAAAATAATATTAATCATATTAACGCTGCTGTGCGTTCACAAGATAACTGCCCAGGAAGATTATAAATCATGGCTCAATAAAGAAAATGAGGAATATCAGTCCTTCCTTTCAGAGGATGATAAAAAGTATTATGAGTTTCTTAAACAGGAATGGAAACCGTTCGACATGAATAAAGGCGAAGTATCTGATAAAAAACCAAAACCTGCAGTAATCCCCAGATTTAATAATCCTTCTGTAACGCCTCAGAAACAATTAAATGAAAAATCACCGGACGGATTAAATCCCGTTATAAAAGAACCGGAACCTCCTTCGCAGACAAAACCGGCAGAAGAGCGAGCCGAAGGAATAAATAAGAATATAATTCCTGAAACTTCCGCCGAACCCGCCGTTTCTAAAAATATTGTCTCTATAGACTATTATGACGAGAAAGCTGCTGTTTCTCTGCCACCTGAATTAAATGTCCGACTTTCTGGAGAGATGAATAACAGTGTAATAGCCGGGTACTGGAAGTCGGTCAGTAATCAGAATATGAAGGAATTTATTGAAAGTCTTAACGCATTTAAGCGGAAGCTGTCATTAAATGACTGGGGCTATTTCCGTTTCGTATGGGAGGCTTCAAAAAAGATTAATAATGACAGAAAGAATGAAAGTCTGCTACTGACGTGGGTCGCTCTCCTAAAATCCGGATATAAAGTAAAAGCCGGACTGATAAACAAAGATTTAGTGTTGCTGGTTAAAAGCAGAGAATCTATTTTTAATATTTCTTATATCAAAGATAAAAGCGGGGAGAAAACTTATATCATTGATTTTGAAACCAGGAAAGGAAAAAATGAAGGGCGGTTGTTTACATACGAAGATGATTATACCGGCGCGGATAAATATCTGAGTCTTAAGCTTGCAGAAACGCCAAAGTTAAAAGAAAATCTTTTTGAAAGGGATCTGGCTTTCAGCTTTAATTCAAAAGAATACCATATAAAAGTAAGTCTGAATAAGAATATTGTCGATTATTACCGGAATTATCCCAATACCCAGTATGATACTTTCTTCGATGCGGCGGTTTCCGGTGATGTTCAGCAGACGCTTGTCCTGAAGTTAAAAGAATACACAAAAGATTTTTCTCGGGAAGATGCTATAAATTTTTTATTGCGCTTTGTTCAGACGGCGTTTAATTATAAAACGGATGAGGATAATTTCGGAAGGGAGAAGTCTCTTTTTGTTGAAGAAACACTCTTTTATCCATATTCAGACTGTGAAGACCGTGCAATCCTGTTTGCATATTTAACGCGGACAGTTCTTAATTTAAAAGCTGTCGGGATTGATTATCCGGGGCACATGGCAACGGCAGTATTGTGCAACAACGAAATAAAGGGCGACAGAATTAAGTTCAGGAATAATGAATATTTAATCTGCGATCCTACTTATATAAACGCTGATGCCGGAATATCTATGCCGGCTCATCCGGTCAGCAGTATTGAAAATGTTATTGAAATCAAATGATGATGCTACAATAATTTGCTATCTGCGACAATGAAATGTATCGCATCCTTCATGGTTGCGATACTCCCGATACGGGCGGGGAGCTTTAATCTGTTGCTATTAGTGTAAAATAAAAAGTAGTTCCCTTTTTCTCCTCGCTTTCTACCCAGATCCTGCCGCCATGCCTTTCGACAAATTCCTTGCAGAGTAGCAATCCTAAGCCGGTACTTGATTCTCCGTCCGTGCCTTTGCGTCCTACTTTCTCCGCCACGTTAAATAACTTTTTAGTTAAAGCTTCCGGCATCCCGATACCGCTGTCGGTTACTGATATTTTTACCATATTATTTCCTGTTTCTTCTGCCCTGACTATTATTTTCCCTCCCTGTTTAGTAAACTTTACAGCATTTGATAAAAGATTACGCAGAATAGTATTAAGCATAGCCTCATCCGCGTTAACAGTCTGGCTCTGGTCAACTTTATGAACTATTTCAATTCCTTTCTGTTCTCCGCGTTTAATCAGCAATTCAATATTCTGAAAAACCAGCTCAGACAGAACTATTTCCGTTGGAGTGAAGCTGATCATTCCCTGTTGCATACGCGCCCATTCCAATAAATTATTTAACAACGTAAAGACATTTCTGGAAGTAATATACATTTCACGGGTTGCATTGGATAATTCATCCTTAGAAAAATTATTAATGTTCTCAGCCATCATTTCTGTTACTCCCAATAAGCCCTGAAAAGGGCTTCTCAAATCGTGCGCGATAATAGAGAAGAGTTTATCCTTCTCTGAATTTATTTTCTCCAGTTTTTCTTTAGTCAGAGTTAATTCTCCAACTAGCGCATGTTCCTGAATAAAATTTTCTTCAATATATATTTTCGATGTTTGCAAATCTTCATTGAGTTTCACAAGCTCAAGTTCAGCTGTTTTCCGTTCTGAGATGTCAAGAGCAATTCCGATAATTTTAACAGGATGTCCATTTGAATCAACCTCTGTAATAACCCCAATATCATAAAACCATTTATATTTGTTTGAACTGGTTAACATCCGGTATTCAATTTCATATTTATCAGACAATCCTTCGATGTGTCTCCTCATTGTATTCATCGCATTTTCATAATCATCAGGGTGAAGCAAAGCAGTAAAATCTGTATAATGTTTAAATTTTTCAGGAGGAAAGCCGAGCATTTCAGCTTTTCCTTTTTCAAAAATAACATTACCGGTAGTTCTGTCTATTTCCCACCATGTCATATTAGCCGTCTTCATAGCAAGGTCAAGTCTTTGAATACTCTTTTTCAAAGCTTCTTCCGCCTGTTTACGTTCGGTTATGTCAATGCAATGGCCGATATAACCGGTAAAGCTGCCCGTGCTGTTATAACTTGGGCACCCGTCATCCTGAATCCAGCGATACTGGCCGTCATACCGTTTAAGACGGTAATCCATGCTAAACTTTTCCTGCCGGTCAAACGCCACGATATAAATATCCAGACAGCGCTGAAAATCTTCCGGATGCACGCCTTCTGCCCAGCCATTACCCATTTCCTGTTCAGGTGTCCGTCCTGTAAATTCAAACCAGACGCGATTAAAATAATAACAAAGCTTATCCGTTCCGGAAGCCCAGACAAGGGTAGAACCGGAATCCGCTAAAGTCCTGTATTTCTGTTCGCTTTCCTGCAACGCATCTTCCGCCTGTTTTCGCTCAGTAACATCGCGATAATTTATCAGTATACCATTAATTACCGGATCATTTATAAGGTTGGTAGCTGTAAGATGTACAGGCTTATAACTCCCGTCTTTACATTTAAATCTGTACTCTGTTATTTTTACCGAGTTATCTTTTTCAAGGAGAGAAAAGAATTCTTCCTGAATGCGCTCCAGATCGTCCGGATGAATCGTTAACCAGCCGTTCGTTCCTGTAAGATCCTGCGGTTGCCATCCGAACCATTTCTCAACATTGGGGCTGTTATATTTCAATATGCCGTCCACACCAGTTATGCAGACTACATCTGAAATATTGGAAATTATTGAACTATATTTAGTCTCACTTTCCCTTAAATCCTGCGTTAATTTCTCTGCAAGTTTATGAGCTTTTATATTAGTGTTAATGAGTAACAGATAAACGACAAATAATAAAATACTGATGCTTATTCCGCCTGCCGCGATAAGCCATACGTTGCTGTAATCCAAGTCCGGCGCAAAGGAATCATACTGCGAAAAACGTAAATACCATAAACTGCCGTTGAAGGAGATATGTGTTTTCAGGGAGAAGGATGAGGAAGATGTTATATTCTCATCCATTATTTTTTTGTTGTCATAAAGCAGAACATTCCGGCTGAATGAGGAATCGTCAAATATTTCCATGCGGATATGTTTTATTTTAATGAATTCAGGTTCTTCTAAAATTCCTCTCATCAGAACATTCATCCGGTATGCAATAAAAACCCACCCCTGGATAGCACGCCGGCGTTCCTCTATGGTTTTACCCGGCATATCTCTCTTATAAACAGGGACATACATAAGAGTGCCTGTCTGAATATCTTCATTTGTTTCCTGTGTAAGTGTAACCTTTTCGGAAAGATATGCGGTATTATGATCTCTGGCTGTTTCCATAGCTTTTTTGCGTACCGGCTCGGAAAACATATCATAACCAAGAGTGCTCAGGAAAGGCTCTGTGTACATCACCGGCGTATATATTTCTCTTTTCCCCTCCGGTCTGACAGAGTATTGCGGGAATCCTTCACTCCGGATTTTCTTCTCGTGCCGGACTAACTGATTTTGTGGGATTATAACTGCGTATCCGGCTCCGTAAATCCCCGGCGAGTTTTTCTCAATCATCTGATTCGCGGAAAAATTTTGCCATTTGCTCCAGGTTACTTCATCGGAATTTTCAAAGAAAGCGGCCCAGCTGCGAAGCAGTTGTGCATGCGTGCGTAGCCTTGCAGATATTTTATTCTGAAGCTCGCTGCAAACGTAATTAAACTCTTTATTCGCATCTTTTTCAACAAAGTTTTTTACCGTAAGACCGGCTGCCAGCGTCAGAAGCAGACCTCCGGTCAATAAAACCAAAGCCGGCCATATCCGCTTCCTTTCCATCTGCCAGACAGACCTGTTTCTAAAAGATTTTTTTATAAAATCAAGGACAGAATTTGAGTACATATTATTAGAATCGCCAACTGACATACTAAACCTTTATATTTTGGAATTATGATATAGTTCTAACATTCTCCGGCTAGTTGTAAGTTCTCCGGTTAGTCGTATTTTTTAATTGAGCTAATGAAAGATAATAATTTTCAGGACAACTTCCGAAAAAATAAACATCGCGGTGTAACAATTAAATTATTGGCTGGCTCTTCGGGCATATCACGGGACTCCCGCGAAATCTATATGTGTTTTACTTTGCCTTTACCTCTGCCTTATACCCCGCGTATGCCTGCCGTCATAATCCATTGCACGCCGTCATTTTCCATTTCTTGAAATTCAAAATCCATTTCTTTCCGTTATTTCTCATTTCCTGGAATTATAATCCATTGCACAGCATCATTTCTTATTGTGAGACACAATAATTCATTGCCTGACATGACATGCTGTTTTTTGTCTGAATTATCCCTCCGGCTGTGGAATCATAGTTAATCATTTAATCATAAAAATCATGGTTCTGACAATTTCAGCCACTACAGGTAAATTGTCAGAACTGTGATTCGTTTTTTTTTTGATTAATATGACAGCACATAACAATCTGAAATAAATCCCCGCTTAGAAAAGAAGAATAACTACAAGAAGCAGCTCTGCCCTTATCCGGGTAGTGTAAATATTTAAGTCTGTTTTATCTCACAATCAGGTTAATGACTGTGCCCCGGACCGTGAAGTAAAGTAATTACTTCGGCTTAGTGTAGCCTTTCATTAAAAAATCATGTAAATTAGGCAGTCAAAAAATAGAAAATAGATAAATACGGCAGATTTTCCGCATCTTTCCATTTGGGTAATTCAAAAGTTACTAATATTATGAGCGTAGAAAAATTCTAAATTGCCTTATTTTGAATCATAAAGGAAAGGTTTGCTCAAGTTTCAGGTTTCTCATAAAGATATATCTTCAAAAGCCAGGGCCGGAAAGATTGAGACCGCGCATGGAATAATAGAAACCCCGATTTTTATGCCCGTTGGTACTCAGGGAACAGTAAAGGCTGTTAACCAGTATTATCTTAAGACTGACGTCAAAGCTCAGATTATTCTTTCTAATACTTATCATCTTTATCTAAGACCCGGCCCGGAGATACTTGAAAAAGCGGGGGGACTCCATAAGTTTATTAACTGGGAAGGACCCATACTTACCGACAGTGGTGGCTATCAGGTTTATAGTCTGTCGGAATTAAGGAAAATGAGAACCGGAGGAGTCGAGTTCCGTTCGCATCTTGACGGTTCCAGACATTTATTTACGCCTGAAAAAGTTATAGGCATTGAACGAAGCATCGGCTCGGATATTATGATGCCGCTGGATGAATGCACTCCTTTTCCCTGCGATTATGCTTATGCCGCGAAATCACAGAAGCTGACAACGCGCTGGGCTTTACTTAATAAGGAAGCATTCGAAAACAGCGTGCCTTTATATGGTTTTGAACAGTATCTTTATGGTATTATTCAGGGAAGTATTTATAAGGATTTAAGGGAAAAATCAGCACGCGAGCTTGTGGATATGGATTTTGACGGTTACTCAATTGGCGGACTGGCAGTTGGCGAACCCGCTGAAGTCATGTATGATATAGTTGATTTTACAACTGATTTTATTCCTGAGACAAAACCCCGTTACCTGATGGGCGTAGGTCGTCCGGAGAATATACTTGAAGCTGTCGCAAGAGGCGTTGATATGTTTGACTGTGTAATGCCAACGCGCAATGCCAGGAACGCTTATTTGTTTACTTTTAATGGCATTTTGTCAATGCGCAACGCATGTTATAAGGATGATTTTACTCCGCCTGATGCTGAGTGCGATTGTTATCTTTGTTCAAATTTTACGCGGGCATATCTCAGGCATCTTTTTATTGCAAAGGAAATTCTTGCTCTTGAACTGGCAAGCATACATAATCTTCATTTTTATTTAAGGCTGGTCCGTCAGGCCAGAGAAAAGATAATAGACGGAAGTTTTAATCAGTGGAAAAACAAAATAGTAAAGGTTCTATCAATAAACATTAATTCAATTAAGGAGGTTTAGGTGAATTTGTTAATAGCAATGGCTCCGCAAAATCAACAGGGTGGCAGCAGTTTAATGAGTACTTTCATAATGTTCGGTGCTATATTTGCGATTTTTTATTTTATGATTATCAGACCACAGCAGAAGAAGGCAAAAGAAAGAGAACAACTTCTGTCTAATATAGAGAAGGGGAATAAGGTTATTACAAGCGGCGGAATTCATGGCACAATTGAAGGACTTGAAGAAAAGACATGCCTAATTAAGGTAAGCGACAATGTAAAAATTAAGATTGAACGTTCCGCGATAGCAACGGTAGTAAAATAATCAGAAAGCAAAGGTATAATTAAAATGTTCTGTTCAATTGAAGAAGCCATTGATGAAATAAAGAATGGCAGGGTAATAATAGTTGTCGATGATGAAGACAGGGAGAATGAAGGCGACTTTGTCTGCGCGGCTGAGTTTATTACGCCTGAGATTGTCAACTTTATGGCAAAGTATGGGCGCGGTATGATTTGTACTCCGATGTCAGGCAATAAGCTTGATGCTCTCGGTCTTCAGCTTATGGTGGACTCGAATACAGCATTGCATGGAACACAGTTTACTGTTACAGTCGATGCCGTTGAAGGAACTACAACAGGAATTTCAGCTTCAGACCGCTCTGTTACTATCAAAAAGCTTTCGGATGAAAAGTCAACATTTAACGATTTTGCCAGACCAGGGCATATATTTCCTCTCAGGGCTTATGATGAAGGTGTATTAAGGCGCGCCGGTCATACTGAAGCGGTTATTGATATTTGCAAGATAGCAAAACTTAGTCCTGTCGGCGTTCTTTGTGAAATACTTAACGATGATGGAACTATGGCGCGCGTGCCTGATCTGGAGAAGGTCGCGCTGGAGTATAATCTCAAAATTATGACGGTAAGCGACTTAATTAAGTATCGCATAATGAAAGATAAGCTGGTGGAAAGGGATACGGACATTAATTTTCCAATGAAGAAGGGAGCTTTCCGTTTGTACGCTTATCGTGGTCTTATAGATAACAAAGAGCACATAGCTCTCGTAAAAGGGGATATTGATCCGGAAAAACCGGCATTGGTAAGGGTGCATTCGGAATGTCTTACCGGCGATGTCTTCCAGTCAATGCGTTGCGACTGCCACGACCAGCTTTATGCGGCTCTCGATAAGATAGAAGCTGAAGGCAACGGCGTACTTGTTTATATGAGACAGGAAGGCCGCGGTATCGGTCTGCTTAATAAAATCAAGGCTTATGCGCTTCAGGATCAGGGACGGGATACCGTTCAGGCTAACGAAGAGCTTGGTTTCAATGCCGATCTGCGCGACTATGGCATTGGCGCTCAAATCCTGCTCGATCTCGGTGTTCGGAAGATGCGCCTGCTTACAAATAATCCCAAAAAGATTATCGGTCTTAAAGGATATGGTCTTGAGGTTGTTGACAGAGTGCCACTTGAGATCACGCCGAATGAGAAGAACCATAAATATCTTCTTACAAAGCGCGATAAGATGGGTCATTTAATTATGATGAGCAAAGAAAAAAGCTAAATATTAAAGAGACTTATATGAGTCTCTTTTTTTTTATATTTGCGCTGTCGATTTCTTTTTGAGAAATGAACGAAGCTGATAACAGGACTGTACTGAGTCGGCTTTCTTAACAAATAAAATGGAATTTACCCGATGAAAACCCTTGGAATATCTAAAAACTACCTTGCCATTGAAAAGGAATTCTCTTCATATAAAACTTCGCAGATTGCGGTTCTCTCCGCGCCTTTTGAAAAAACAGTAAGCTATGGACACGGCACTAAGAACGGCCCGAAGGGAATTCTTAAAGCATCGCATTATGTCGAGTTCTATGACGAGGAAACCGGGCGCGAACTGGTATTTGAAAAAGGCATCTGCACGCTTACTCCTCTGAACTTCAGTAAAATGAGCATAGAAAAATCATTTTCGCTTATCTATGATAAAGTTAAAAAGCTTATAGAAGATGGAAAGTTTGTTGTAACTCTTGGCGGCGAGCATTCAGTTTCCATTGCTCCTGTCAAAGCGCACCTCGAAAAGTTTACGAACCTCTCAATCCTTCAGTTCGATGCTCATTCTGATTTAAGAGACAGCTATGAAGGCTCGGCGCATTCTCATGCTTCAGTTATGGCAAGGGTTGCGGAACTGACAAAGGATATTGTTCAGGTTGGAATAAGGGCGCAATGTGCCGATGAAGCTAAGTTTATTAAGGAAAATAATATTAATACATTTTATATGCGGGATATCAGATCAGGGAAGCATGGAAAGGAATGGGAGAACAGCGTTGTTAAAACGCTTAAAGAAAATGTATATATTACATTCGATGTCGATGCTTTCGATCCCTCCTTTATGCCTTCAACGGGCACGCCGGAGCCTGGCGGTTTATTCTGGGATGAAACAATGAATCTGCTTAAAAAGGCCGGTCAGACAAAAAATATTGTCGGCTTTGATATTGTCGAGCTTGCTCCGGTGAAAGGTAATACATCTTCCGACTTTGTCGTGGCAAAACTGATATATAAAATTCTTAATTACTCGTTTAAATA